>OIFK01000088.1_pt1 | contig 70152 bp, 66 predicted proteins | sample 1582071 | NCBI WGS metagenome assembly OIFK01 (sample SAMN07501052, study PRJEB24779) | human gut metagenome | isolation source: stool | host: human infant | place: USA: Pittsburgh, PA | reverse complement strand
TCAGGGTTAAATTTGTTTGGTGAGAGATTCAATTTTAACATGAAATTAGGGGGTCGTTGTTTTTTTATGCAAAAAAACTTTCGAAACCTTGATATATAAAGATTTAAAAAGAAAAGTAGTGTAAAAAACTTTACACTAACAAAAGATAATAGGGGGAAGTAATATGAGAGAAAAAACTAGTGAAGATAGTATATATAATTTTATTACTAACGTCTGTAGAGAACAGGAAAGAAAAAATGGAATTATAACTGGTTGCGATACCAATTATATTGCAGAGGGTATGAAGTTAAAAAGATCCAATGTAAGTGCGGTTTTAAATAAGTTATGTAGAGAAGAAAAACTAATAAAAATAAAAGGGAAACCTGTTATCTATAAAATAACTGAAGAATTATTAATTGAAAATAAGTTAGATGAAATTCAGGTAGATGAAGTTTCTGTATTTGATGAATTAATTGGAAGTGAAGATAGTTTAAAGGGATGCATTTTACAAGCTAAAGCAGCTATAATGTATCCTCCAAGGGGATTACATACTTTGTTGCTTGGAGAAACAGGGGTAGGGAAGACACTATTTGCAGAAACAATATATAAATATGCTAAATCAACTAAAGTATTAGATGAAGAGGCTCCTTTCATTTCGTTTAACTGTGCTGATTATGCAAACAATCCTCAATTATTACTTTCTTATTTATTTGGTGTAAAAAAAGGAACATATACAGGAGCGAATGAAGATAGAGAGGGGATTGTAGAAAAGGCAAATGGAGGAATATTATTCTTAGATGAAATTCATAGATTACCTCCAGAAGGACAGGAAATTCTATTCTACCTAATTGATAAAGGGGAGTATCGTCCCTTAGGAGAAGTAGAAAAATATAAAAAGGTTGATTTACTAATTATATGTGCAACAACTGAAAAGAAAGAGAAAGTTTTATTAAGTACGTTTAGTAGAAGAATACCTATGACTATTTCAATACCATCTCTTACAGAGAGAACATATAAAGAAAGATTTAAGCTAATAAGTGAATCATTTTATATGGAAGCAAAGAGAGTAAATAGGGAAGTAGTAGTAACGCCTGAAGCTATAAAAAGCCTTTTATTATACAATTGTACAGGAAATGTTGGACAACTTATGAATGATATTCAGCTTGGTTGTGCCAATGCCTTTTTAAGCAGTATGGTAAATAGAAATAAAGAGATAGTAGTAGATATTAATCAATTCCCTGATTATGTTAAAAGGGGAATACTAAATTATAAATCAAATAAAAAAGCTATAGATAAAATAGTAATTGAAAAGAGCTTATTTAAGTTTACAGGGGATAAAGAAAAGCCAATTGAATCTATAAGAGAATCAGAAAATAGTCTTGTTACATTATATAATAGTCTTGAAAATCGTATGGAGCAGCTTAAGAATAGAGGATTAAATAAAGATGATATCTATATGATTATGAGCATGGATATAGATAAATATTTTAAAAATTATATATATAAAATTTCTACAGATATTAATAAAGAAGAAATATCTAAGATTGTAGATGGTGTTCTGATAAAAATGGTAGAAGATTTTATGGAATGTGTAGGAATAAGATTGAAGAGGGTATTTACAAAGCAAATATTCTATAGTCTGTGTCTTCATATTAGTACCTCTATTGAAAGAATTAAGCAAGGAAGATTTATTGTTAATCATAAGTTACAAGAAATACAAACTAATCATAGTAAAGAATTTGAAATATGCTTAGAGTTGGCGCATAACATAGAAAAGGTATATGAGATTAGTATTCCTAAGGATGAAGTTGGTTTTATAACAATGTTCATAACTGAAGAATATACAAATAGTAATGAATATGTAGATAATAAGCCAAGAGTGCTTATTGCTATGCATGGTGATAGTACAGCAACATCTATGAAGAATGTTGTAAATAGGTTACTTGGAAGCAATAATACTTATTCATATGATATGGATTTAGATAAATCTACAAAGGAAGCTTATGAAGATATAAAAGAAATAGTTAAAAATATTGATGAAGGTTCTGGAGTAATTCTTTTAGTAGATATGGGATCTTTAGATAGGTTAGGAGATTTAATTTATAGTGAAACTGGAATAAAGATTAAAGTAATAAATATGGTAAGTACTCTTATTGCCATAGAAGTTGCAAGAAAAGCACTAATTAATAACGATATTGAAGAAATATATAAAGATACTATTGATAATATTAAATATACATTTAGTTATGATGACACAAATTATAATAGGCATGAATATAAAAAAGAGAATATAATAGTTACTTTATGCATTACTGGCGAAGGTGCTGCAGTTAAGCTTAAGAGTATGATAGAAAACAATAAAGTGGTTAATGATAAAAATATTGATATTTATGCTATGTCTATATTAGATAGAGAAGATATGTTAATTAAGATAAAAAGACTTTCAAATGAAAAAAATATTATAGCTATTGTGGGCAGTGTAAATCCGGATATATATGGAATACCATTTGTTCCATCAAGTGAATTATTTAGTAATGAAGGATTTAATAAAATAGAAAAACTTATTGAGATGGAGTCTTCTAAGTTTACACCTATAAATAAAGGTAAAGACGATACAGAAGATATGTGTGGAAAAATAATTGAGGCATTTAAAGGGGAAATAAAAACTTATGATTTACCTTCTACTAAAGATGAGCTAATTCAATTTATTTATAATGTTGAAGAAAAGTTTGGATTAACTCTGAATTTAGATACCATAGTAGGTGTAATAATGCATATGATATCTAGCATTGATAGAATTAAACTTGGGGAACATGTAGAAAAGCATATAGATAGAGATAAGCTTACAATAGATAAGGAAGGGATAAGTAAAATAAAAGAAGTTTTAAAGCCAATAGAAAAGAAATGCGATATGGAATTTGTTGATGATGAAATTTGTTATGTATACACATTAATTAAAAACCTATAGTATATGTGTATAAAACAATGTGTATATTTAAAATTATGATGTGTATATTTTAGATTTGATCAGTATAATTAGAAAATACACATGAAATTAATAAAAAATATTAATATTTAGAGATGCTGTAAATACAAGGTTTACAGCATCTTTTTTGTTTTTTATATAAGAAAAAATAAAGTTGTAGAAGTGTATGGCATGGATATTGCTATATAAAAATAATGTAAATGATATCATTAATGTTTTGTTTGGAGGAATTATAAATGAAAATTTTATTGATTTGCGCAGCTGGAATGTCGACAAGTTTAGTAAAGAAAAAAATTGTAGCTGCTTTTGGTCCAGAAGAAGAAGGATGGACAATAAATGCAGAAGCATATGAAAAATTAGAATCAGTAATAAAAGATTACGATGTTATATTACTAGGACCACAAATTGCTTATAAAAAAGATCAACTTTTAGAAATAGCTAATAAGTACAATAAACCACTTAGTACAATAAACCCAGTTGATTATGGTATGGGCAATGGAGCTAATATATTAAAACAAATTAAGAAAATGATTAATGAATAGTCTTAAATGATAGGAGGAAATAAAATGAATAGTTTTATGGAAAAGTTAGAAAATGGGTTAAATAAATATTTAATGCCGCTAGCAGACAAAATAAATAGAAACAAAGTTATGACAGCAATAAAGGAAGGTATGATGTCTTCACTTCCTGTAACGTTAATAGCATCAGTAGCACTTATTTTAAGTAACTTCCCATTCTTAAGTGATTTTGCGCCAAGCGTAGATGCTATATTAAAGAAGATATTTTCACCAATAAGTCCTATTACATTGGGATTACTAGCTATATATGTAATTATAGGTACAGCAAGAAGTTATTCTAAACAAAAAAATATAGATCCACTTTATGGTATTATGTGTGCTTTAGCTTCATTTTTATTAGTAACTCCATTTACAGCAGTTACAGATGTAATTGTAAATGGTGAAACTATTAAAGGGGCAATTGTAAATGGACTTATTCCAACTAATGTATTAGGGGCATCAGGGGTATTTCCAGCATTATTAGTTACTTTTATATCAATAAGTGTTTTAGCATATTTACATCACAAAGATTTTACAATAAAAATGCCAGATTCAGTTCCTGAAAATGTAGCAAAACCATTCTTATCAATTATTCCATTTGGTGGTGCTATATTAGTTGCACTTGCTATTAGATTAATATTTGAAGTGACTCCATTTGGTACATTACAAAACTGTGTTGATACAATTATTACAAAACCATTCTTAAGTTTTGGTAATAACATATGGGTATTCTTATTCATACTTATCGTAGCGCAAGTACTTTGGTTCTTTGGAATTCATGGAACAAATTTAGTTTTAAATACTGTATGGCAACCAATTGCAATGGTAGCAATGGCAGCAAACTTAGAAGCATTTAATGCAGGAGAACCATTACCATATGTTTTAACAGCAGCATTTACTTGTTTTACAGGACAAGCTAAATTATCAGAGATAGTTGCTTTATGTGTTGTTGGTAAGTCAAAACAATCAAAGGCTATAGGTAAATTATCATTAGTACCAGCACTATTCAATATACACGAACCATTTGTATTTGGTTTACCAGTAATCATGAATACTACATTAATGCTTCCATGGATATTTGTTGAAGCACTACAAGCTGGGTTAGCTTACTTATTAGTAATTTTAACAGGAGCAATTCCAATATTCCAAGCACCATGGACTTGTCCTCCAATTATACAACAATTAATTGCGACTAACTTCAATCCTTGGTCTGTAGTTATAACAATAGCCACTTTTGTATTAGGATTTGTTATATGGGTACCATTTATGAAATTATTAGATAAGCAATACTTAGCAGCTGAAAAAGAACAAGAAGCTTCAGGAGACTCTGTATAAGCATAAAAACTGTTTAGAACAAGGAGAAAAGACAATGGATCAAGAATTAATAGCACTAAATTTAATATCAAACTCTGGAACAGCAAGAACAAAAGCGTTTGAAGCACTTCACAAGGCAAGAGAAGGAAAATATGAGGAAGCAAAAATGTTGTTAAAAGAATCTGAAGAAAGTTCTTTACTTGCCCATAATGCACAAACAGAGTTATTACAAGCAGAAGCGAATGGAGATAATTCTAATTACAGTATTATTATGGTTCATGCTCAAGATCATTTAATGACATCTATTTTAGCTAAAGAGTTAATAGAAGAGATGGTAACAATGTACAAAGAATTGAAAAAATAAAATTAACTTTAAGGGGTAGAAATACATTAATGTAATTTCTATTCCTTAAAGGGCTATATAAATAAATATTAAGGCGGTGTAGCAATGAATAAAGCAGAATTACAAAAAATATTTGATGACTTAACATTAAAAGAAAAAATATACCAACTAGTTCAATTATCAGGAGAATTTTTTAAGTCAGACGCTTTAGCAGTAGGGCCAAAACAAAAGTTAGGAATAGATCAAGAAGTAGTAGATAATGTGGGATCAATATTTAATGTATTTGGAGCAGAGCAATTAATAAAGATACAAAAAGAGTATTTAGAAAAGAGCAGACATAAAATTCCGCTATTATTTATGGCTGATATTATAAATGGATATAAAACAACATATCCAGTACCACTTGCTTTAGGATGTACATGGAATCCTGAATTAGTAAAAGAAGGTATGAGTAACACTGCAGAAGAAGCAGCGGTTACAGGAATTCACATAACATTTTCACCTATGGTTGACTTGGTTAGAGATGCTAGATGGGGAAGAGTAATGGAGTCTACAGGTGAAGATAATTATCTAAACTGTGAATTTGCAAAGGCATTTGTTGAAGGATATCAAGGTGACTTAAATCCAGATAAAAATATAGCATCTTGTGTAAAACACTTTGCAGCTTATGGTGCACCAGAAGGTGGAAGGGAATACAATACCGTTGATATGTCTGAAAGAAGATTAAGAGAAGATTACCTGCCTGCCTATAAAGCAGCTGTTGATAGTGGATGTGAACTTGTTATGACATCATTTAATACAGTTGATGGCATTCCAGCATCAGGTAATAAGTGGCTTATGAGAGATGTGTTAAGAGAAGAATGGGGCTTTAATGGAGTAATAATTTCAGATTATGCTGCAATTCAAGAACTTATAGCTCACGGAGTTGCAGAAGATGATAGAGAAGCAGCAAAGCTTGGAATTGAAGCTGGTGTTGATATAGATATGAAGACACCTGTTTACTCAAATCAGCTTGAAGGCTTGGTTAAAGATGGGGTTATTAGTGAAGAACTTATTGATGAAGCAGTATGGCGTATTTTAAATCTTAAAAATAAGCTTGGATTATTTGAAAATCCATATAGAGGAGCGAATATTGATAAAGAAAAAGAAGTAATCTTATCACCAGAAAAGCGTAAGCTTGCTAGAAAAATTTCAGGTGAGTCAATAGTATTACTTGAGAATAATGGTGTATTACCACTTTCAAAGGATAAAAAGGTTGCTCTTATAGGACCATATGGTGAAAGTAGAGTGTTATCTGGTTCGTGGGCTATTAATAGTAATCCGAAAGATGTTACACCGCTAATGGATGCAATAAAGGAAAAGATATCAGAAGAGAATTTCACATATGCAAAAGGGTGTGAAATGATTGAAGATAAATCTATATTAGGTGGGTTTGGTAGAGCTGTAGAAGAAGAAAAAATAGAGTTTGATCCACAAAAAGATATAGATGAAGCAATTGAAGCTGCAAGAAAATCTGATGTTGTTATTATGGCTTTAGGTGAACATCCTCTTCAAAGTGGAGAAGGTGGTAGTAGAACAGAACTATCCATAGAAAAGATACAGTTAGAATTGTTAGAAAAAGTAAGAGCATTAGGAAAGCCAGTAGTATTAGTGATATTTAATGGAAGACCACTTGTGTTAACTGATGTAGTAGAGAAAGTTGATGCAATTGTAGAAGCATGGTTCCCAGGAACAGAAGGGGGAAATGCAGTTGCAGATGTTATATTTGGAGATGTGAATCCATCAGGAAAATTAACTATGAGCTTCCCAAGAAGAGTAGGGCAAGCACCTCTTTACTATAATGAATTTAATACAGGAAGACCTGCAAAAACTTCTATTCACAATTCAAGATTTACTTCTAGATATATAGATGTAGAAAACAGTCCATTATATCCATTTGGATATGGATTATCTTACACTAAATATGAGTATGGGGATATTAACTTAAATTCAGATAAACTAACTAATGATAGTGAAATAATAGCTACTATAAAGGTGAAAAATGTAGGTAGCGTGGCAGGATTAGAAACAGTTCAATTATATATTCAAGATATAAAGGGTAGCGTAGTAAGACCAGTTAAGGAACTTAAAGGATTTATGAAGGTTGAGCTACAACCAGGTGAAGAGAAAGAGGTTAAATTCACAATAAATGAAGAAATGCTAAGATTCTATACTGCTAGTATGGAATTTAAATCAGAACCAGGAAAGTTCAAACTATATATAGGATGTAATTCATCAGAAGTTAAAGAAACTAACTTTGAACTACTTTAATTAAGGGGGAGTTAATATGAGTTTTCCAGAAGGATTTTTATGGGGAGGAGCAACAGCTGCAAACCAATGTGAAGGAGCATATAACGAAGGTGGAAGAGGACTAGCAAATGTAGATATAACACCACATGGAAAGAATCGTTTTAAGGTTATGCTAGGTTTAGATAATACATTAGACTTTCATGAAGGAGAATACTATCCAGCTAAGGTTGGTATAGATATGTACCATCATTTTAAAGAAGATATAGCTTTATTTGGAGAAATGGGCTTTAAGGTTTATAGAATGTCTATAGCTTGGTCAAGAATTTTTCCAAATGGAGATGAAGAAACTCCTAATGAAGAAGGGCTAAAATTCTATGAAGACCTATTTAAAGAATGTCATAAATACGGAATTGAGCCTTTAGTTACAATAACACATTTTGACTGTCCTATTCATCTAATTAAGAAATATGGTGGTTGGAAAAATAGAAAGCTTGTAGGCTTCTATGAAAATTTGTGTAGAGTTTTATTTACAAGATATAAAGGATTAGTAAAGTATTGGTTAACTTTCAATGAAATAAATATGATACTTCATGCACCATTTATGGGAGCAGGATTATTAATTGAGAATAAAGAAACAGAAATGAAGGATAAATATCAAGCTATTCATCATGAGCTAGTGGCAAGTGCTTTAGCAACAAAGATAGCCCATGAAATTGATCATAATAATATGGTTGGATGTATGCTTGCTGCAGGAAACACTTATCCTTATACTTGTAAACCAGAGGATGTATGGAAGGCAATGGAAAAGGATAGAGAAGGTTATTTCTTTATAGATGTACAAGCAAGGGGACAGTATCCTAATTATGCTCTAAAGAAGATGAAAAGAGAAGATACTATGCCTGCAATGGAAGAAGGAGATTTAGAGCTATTAAAGAATAATACTGTAGACTTTGTATCATTCTCATACTATTCAAGTAAAGTTGCAAGTACTGAAGAAATGGCTCCAACCACTGAGGGAAATGTATTTGCATCTGTTAAAAATCCATATTTAAGTGCTAGCGAGTGGGGATGGCAAATAGATCCACTTGGATTAAGAATTACATTAAATTCTATTTATGATAGATATCAAAAGCCATTATTTATTGTAGAAAATGGATTAGGAGCTAAGGATATAATTGAAGAGGATGGTTCAATTAATGACGATTATCGTATTGAATATATAAGAGAACATATTAAAGCTATGCATGATGCTATTGAAATAGATGGAGTAGAATTACTTGGATATACAACTTGGGGATGTATTGACTTAGTTTCAGCTTCTACTGGAGAAATGTCAAAACGTTATGGTTTCATATATGTGGATAGAGATGATGAAGGAAATGGAACATTAGAAAGAAGAAAGAAAAAATCTTTTGATTGGTATAAAAAAGTTATTTCATCAAATGGTGAAAGCTTAGAATAATATAGAAAGTAGTTCATAAGCTCTTAAGCTTATGAGCTACTTTTTTTATTCTTTAGGAAAATATAAAATTTTAATTAGCTATAAATTAAAGTTATAATTACAATTTCATATTAAAAAATATAAAATTAGTGATAATAATTTTATAATTTCCTTACATTTAGTAGGAGTGGGGTGAGATATTTGTTTTGGTGTGACTTAGAGCTTGCGACGGAACGAGCAAAATAAATATCCCCTATCTTTTTTTATTAGCGATGTTTTTATATTTATTTGTTAGTAGTGGCAAAAAGTTTGGAAGTTAAGTTACATTTAAGCTTCAAGTATATTGTGGAAATTTATGGATTTAATGTAAAATAAATATAAAATGAAAATTATTATAATTTATATGTGTCGAAAAATGCTTATTTATGTTGGGAAAAATAAATAAAAATGATATAATTATGTAAAGAATATTTAAGTGTTCACAAGGAGTACCTATGATTGGGAAAATAACAAAAAATATAGTTTGTTACATAACAAAAGGAAACCATTTTACAAAAGAGCAGTCAGAAGAAATGGAGTATACTTTAAAAGTATTACTATATGAAATAATAAAAATTATTTTTGAAGTTTTATTATTTTATATCATTGGATATAGCGAAGAAGTAATAATGATTATTTTAGTTATGGTATTTATAAAGCCATTTATAGGAGGATACCATGAATCTACACAATTTCGATGCTTTATTGCAACAGTTATAATAGAATTATTCATAATAATTTTAGCTATAACTAACCAACTAAATTTTATCAGCAAATTAATTTTAGGAGTTATAAATATATTCTGTATATATCATAGGGCACCTATTATTAATGACAAAATGCCCATGAAAAAGGAAGAGAGTATAAAAAGAAATAGAAAAATAGGGATTACTAACGTATTTATATTAACTTCTTTAGCCATTATTTTTTTTAACGATAGGTTATCCTCTGTAATAATGTGGACAATCACTGTATTAACAATGTTGATGTTTAATAAAAAGTAATATAAGTTTGCAAAGGAGGGAGAGTTTTGAAGATTAGAAAGAATATAGGAAGTTTAATTTTACTTTTAGCTACTGTAGTTATATCAGGTTCAGCATCTATGTTCGGTATAGGTGTTGAAGATATGCCAGACTCTATGAAAAATAAAAGATAAAACAAGTTTAGGAGAGATTAATTTTGACTTTAATTATAGCTGACATAATAAATAGTATTCTTCAAGCATTAGTATTTATAATATTACCTAATTATTGTGTAAAGGATAAATATAAAAATAAAAGTGGTAGTGTTATATTAGCTGTTATTTTAGTATGGCTAGGATTACAAATAGTAATGAAATTTCTGGGTAACTCAAGCATAAGTATTATAATGAGTCATTTAGTCCCTTTTGTTATTGTATTGATGTTTTACAGAAGGGATAAAATTAGTGTAACCATATCCTATAGTATTTTATATTTAGTAGGTGGATTATCAGCCCTAATTAGTAGTAAGCTTTATTGGGCCTTTATTCAACCTATGTTACCTAAAGGGTACACAGAACTAGGGTTAGTAGTGTTTATATACGGTATAAATTATATACTTTTTTTATTAATTCTTATGAATAAGAAAATATTCTATAAATTATATAGAGTAATTAAAAGTAGAAATATTTCAATCATATTTTTAGTTTTATTGACAGTATTATTAGATTTACTTCTGTCTTTTGATAAGATAGTTAATTGGAGTGATGATCCTATGTATAGAGGCTATGTGTTTACAATAATAGTATTAGCTTTTGTAGGTGCAACATTGTATTTTGCTTCAATAGAAAAAAGGTCAAGAGAGATAAGAAATTTAAATGATGCATTAGAAGAAAGAATAAAAGAGCTAAATAAGATAAAACATGATTATGGAGCACAAATTTCATATTTATATGGATTACACTTAATGAAGCGTTATGAAAGAGTAGGAGAATTGTTAAAGGATATAATTAATGGACATAATAGTATAGATACAGCAATAGAAGTATCAAATAATTCGGATTCAGTAATAGCTATAATTACTAAAGGAATTAGGCATACAGGAATTAAGGTTATATTAGATGAACATGCAGATTTAAATGATATTGAGATGACAGAATTTGAATTGCAAAAAGTTCTCTCTAATATTATTAGTAATGCAGTAACAGCAATGGATGGACAAGGTATATTAGCTATTAGAACATTTGAAAAATTTAATGATATAGTTATATGTATTCAAAATAATGGACCTATGATAGAAGATGAAGTAATAGATAAAATTTTTCAATCAGGCTTTTCTACTAAGGATAATTCAAATAGAGAGCATGGGTTTGGGTTAGCTATAGTTAAAGAAACTATAGAGAAATGTAAAGGTAAAATATCAGTAACTAGTGATATTGAAAAAACAGAGTTTATTATAACTATACCAAGAAAAGATAAATAAGTTTATTGGAAATCGCTTTGCGATTTCTTTTTTTATGTCTAGGAAAGTATAAAATTTTAATTAGTTATAAATCAAAGGAGTTACTATAATTTCATATTAAAAAATATAAAATCAAGTATAATAATTTCTTTACCTTTAGTATGAGTGGGATGGATATTTGTTTTGATGTGACTTGGAGCGCAACGACGGAACAAGCAAAATAAATATCTACCCCACCTTTTTTATTTAAGAAGATATTAAATAAATTTATATAAAAATAGTGTAAGATTTAATTAGGATATTCGTTATTAATAGTAGAGGCCTCTTGAAAGGAGTTTTTGTATGAAAATAAATGAAGAAAATTATTTAATAGAGCTCTGCAAGAAAAATGAAAAGGCATTAGAGTACATCATAGACAAATACTCTGCTATTGTAAACGGAGTTGTAAGAAAGGTATTACTTCCTTTAGAAAACAATGGGTTAATAGAAGAATGTATATCAGATATTTTCTTTAGTGTTTGGAACAATATAGATAAGTTTAGTGGAGAAAATGAAAAATTTAAGAATTGGATAGCAGGAATTAGTAAGTACAAGGCCATTGATTATTATAGAAAGTATAGTAATGAAAAGTATAAGACAAGTGATATAGATAAACATACTTTAAAAGATAACAAGTCTATAGAGGAAGATATAATTATAGGAATTGAAACTAGAAGGGTATTAGATTTAATAAATCTTCTTAAGGAACCAGATAAAAGTATATTTGTTATGAAGTTTTTATTTGGATATAGTTCTAGAAAAATATCAGAAAAGTTAGGTATAGGGGAAGGGACTATAAACACTAAAGTGAGTAGGGCAAGGAAGAAGCTTAGAGCTAAGTATAATACTACTTTAGAGGAGGTAGAAAATTATGAGTAATGATAAGGATATATATGAAGTGTTAAATGATATAGAATTTGATATAACCTCAGAAATGGAAATACCTATGGATGATATTCAAAAGAAAAGGCTTAAGAAGCAGCTAAAGAATAGGGTAAGAAGCACAAGAAGGTCAAAGAGATTAAAGATTGCTTTAGTAGCTAGTTTGGCAGTTGTATTTATGTTGGTTTCACCAATGGGAAGGGGTGTAGTAGCTAAGATAAAGGAAGCTTTGTTCTTTAATCCAGGATTAGGACTAGTTAGTACAAGTGAGGAAGTATACGTATTAAAGGAGCCTATAGTAACTAATATTGATGGAAAAGAAGCCTTGATAAAGAGTGTAATGAGCAAAGAAAATGAAGTAAGTATAGGGATTTGGATAGAATGTGGTTTTAATAATTCAAAAATAGAAGAAGAAAAGTATATAAACTCTTTAAAAGATAAGTTTAGTATAAGGCTTCCTAATGGAGAGTTAGTAAAAACAGATGTGTATTCAATAGGAAGTGATGGAATAAGGAGTTCCTTTAATCAAAGCTATAAAACTGAAGGGATAGTTAAAGAGTTTACTTTGGTAAGTGATAATAAAGATATTATTAGTATTTCATTAGTAGAAGGAGATAAGTTATATAAATATAGTGATGTTGGAGGAAATAGTAAAGATAGTGGCATTATGATTGTAGGTAATAAGTATATTTTTGAAGGAGACACTTATGTATCTCTATGGAATAAGGAAAATATTAATATTCAATCCAATATTTTTTATCCTAAAGATTACTTTTCAATTTCAGATGATAAAGGTAAAACTTATAATGTAAATTCTTCTACCTACTCAGGACAAGGAAATGAGTTTGTAATAGATGGAGAAGTAAGATCAAATTTAAATATTAATATAAATAGGGTAGAGGTAGACTATAACTTAGTAAACATGCCAAAGATAAAAGTTAAGATTCCTGAAAAGGGAGAAACAATAGAGATAAATAAAGAGATTTATTTAGAAGATATAGATGAAAAGATTTTATTAAAGTCCATAAAAGGAACAGAAAAATCAGTAGAACTATATTTTGATGTAAAGAAATTTAAAAAGGAAGATTCACAGATAGTCTTATTAAATGCAAGTTTCCGTAACCATGGTTGTATTGGTTCAGAGGATGGTTCTCCTATAATTATGAGTTTTGATTATGAAGACTTAAAACTATCAGAAAGAATAACTAGAAGGTTAGATTTCCAGCTTAGTGGAGTAGATTTATATAAGGCTGGAGATTGGAACTTTACAATAAGATAGTTTTTTAGTAACAAAAAGAGATAGAATAATCTATCTCTTTTATTATTTAGGAAATCATAACCTGTTAGTCATGCTTTTTATATGTATTTAAATAATCAGTTCCCCATATTTCCATAGATTTAATAATAGGTTTTAAAGAAGCGCCAAGAGGACTTAAACTGTATTCAACTCTTGGTGGCACTTCAGGATAAGCTATCCTAATTACAATTCCATCATTAACCATAGATTTTAAATTTTGAGTTAATACTTTTTGACTAATTTGAGGTAAACTTTTCTGAAAGTCACTATATCTCTTCGTACCAGTTAATAAATCCCTTAATAATAATATTTTCCACTTGTTACCTATTAATCCTACAGTTGTAGCAACAGGACAAGTGGGTAAATCATTTTTTGAAATCATAATTTTATCTCCTACGTTTAAAAGTTTAATTCTTACCAAAAAGTGCGTATCGGACAAAAAGGTGCCTACTTCCAAAGGTAAGATTTTACTATTATTATAAAGGAGTATTAAAGACTATACAAACAAAAGGAGAATTAACATGTTAAAAAAAGATGGAGAATTATTGCTTGAAGAGTTTGCAATGGAGGCTTATCCAAAGAGTATTATAAAAGTTTCTGAAGGAATTTATCATGTTATTGGATATGGGCATAGTAATTCTATAGTAATTGAAGGTAAAAGTTCATTAATTCTTGTGGATACTTTGGATTCTAGTTATAGAGCAAAAGCAATGAAAGAGGATATAGAGAAGATAACTAAAAAACCAGTAAAGACTATAATTTATACTCATGGTCATCCAGATCATAGGGGGGGAGCTGGAGCTTTTAAAGATACTGTTGAGGAAATTATAGCTTTTGCACCAAAGCGAGCTGTTTTAAAATATATGGACAAGATATCAGATGTATTAAACAGACGTACAGCAAGGCAGTTTGGATATGAATTAACAGATGAAGAGGTTATAACTCAAGGTATTGGAATAAGAGAAGGTCATGCTATTAATGAAGGAAAATATGATTTTCTTCAGCCAACAACTATATATACTGAAGATGTGGTTGAGCGTGTTATTGATGAAGTGTCACTTAAGTTAGTATCAGCAGTAGGAGAAACTGATGACCAGTTATTTGTATGGCTAGAAGATAGTAAAGTATTATGTTGTGGAGATAATTACTATGGGTGCTTTCCTAATTTATATGCTATAAGAGGAGGTCAATATCGTGATATTGCTACATGGGTGGATAGTTTAAAGAATATCTTATCATATCCTGCAGAAGTTTTATTACCAGGGCATACAAAACCAATTTTCGGATATAAAAATATCCAAGATATTTTAGGAAATTTTACAGGAGCAATTGAATACATACTTCTTCAGACTTTAGATTGTATGAATAAAGGTATGAGTGAAGATGAAGTTGTGACAAATGTTAATCTTCCTGAGGAATATAAAGGTAAAACTTATTTAGGAGAATTCTATGGAACAGTAGATTGGGCGGTACGTTCAATTTATGGAGGATATGTTGGGTGGTTTGATGGAAATCCTACTAACCTTAATCCACTATCAATGGATGTATATTCAAGAAAAATGGTAGAATTTATTGGAGGAGAAGAAAAGATTATAAATGAAATAAAAAATGCTTTAAATAAAGAAGAATATCAATGGGCAATTCAGCTTTGTGATTTAGTTATAGATAAAAATAGTGAGGCTAAGAGGCTAAAGGCAGAAGGTCTTATGGGATTGTCAAAGTTAATAACAAGTGCAAATGGAAGACATTATTATATAGCTTGTGCTAAAGAACTTATGTAGTTTTAAAGATAAAAGGTTATTGCAAATTGCAACAACCTTTTATTATGTTTGCTATTTTAATTCTTTTCCATTGGTTTTAATAACATTTTGATACCAGTAGAAGCTATCCTTTTTAATTCTTTTCATACTTAAAGTATCATCATCAGTTCTATCTACATAGACAAGCCCGTAACGTTTTCTAAATCCTTGAGCAGAACTTAATAAGTCCATAAATGACCATGGACAATATCCAAGCATTTCAACACCATCTTCAATAGCTAAAGCGCAAGCATTGATATGGTTTCTTAGGTAATCTATACGGTATTCATCATGAACTTTTCCATTTTCTAAAATGTCAGGAGTTCCTAATCCGTTTTCAGTGATTATAAGTGGGAGACGATATCTTTGCCAGTATTCATTTAAAGCTACACGTAATCCAGAAGGATCTATTGCAGCACCATATTCTGTTGCTTTAAGCTGTGGATTCATAGACATTTTAAATAATCCATACATGTTAAAATCTACAGTACCTTCTCTAAGGCCAAAAGGATGTTCAGCATCTACAGGTAGTGCTTCAGCACAATTTGTTCGATAATAGTTTACTGCTATAAAATCCATCTTAGCCTTCTTTAAGATTTCTTTATCACTTTCCTCCATATTAGGCATAATGTTTCTTTCTCTTAAATAGTTCATGTAGTATCCTGGATACTCACCAAATTGGTGCATATCAAGCATATAGTAAACCTTAAAGTTATCATTCATTCTTGCAGCATAAATATCTTCAGGTTTACAAGTAAGAGGATATGTTACAGAAGATGAAACAGCAGCCCCAATCTTACTTCCAGGAATCATTTCATGACAAGCATTAACAGCTAGAGCATGTGCTAAACACATATTGTAATCCATTTGAGCACGCATTTTATCAATCTTTAAAGGATCTGTTTCATCATAAATATTGATTCTTTCTTCAACTCTAACAATAAGGTTTTGTTCATTATGAGGTTGCCAAAACTTAACCCTATCTCCAAACTCTTTAAAGCATACTTTAGCATAGTGTTCAAAGGCAAATACAGTTTCTCTGCTTTCCCAACCATTATATTTTTCAACTAAAGCAAAGGGTAAATCAAAGTGATATAAAGTTACAAAAGGTTCAATTTTGTTTGCTACTAGTTTATCTATAACCTTATTGTAAAAGTCTATTCCTTTTTGATTAATTTCACCTTCACCATCTGGAATTATTCTAGCCCATGAAATAGAAAATCTATAAGTTTTCATTCCAAGTTCCTTCATTAAATCAATATCTTTTTCAAAGTTATGATAGAAGTCTGAAGCTACCTTTGTATCAGCTTGAAAGTGAGATTTTTTAAATGAGTTGTAGTCGGCTACAGTCATTTTCTTTCCGTCTTCATCCCATGCACCTTCTATTTGAAATGCAGAAGAGGATGCACCCCATAAGAAATTCTTTGGAAATATTGAATTCATATATAAGTCCTCCTAAGTTGTTTTATTCTTTAATATCATCAAATCCTACGATATAGGTAAGTATAGCAGAACCAAGGAATGCTATAGCACATCCACCTAAGTAACTTAAGAATGCAATAGTACCAGCTTCAGCATATACAGGAATTGTTAATATGCCTTGGTTAGCAAATGCATTACCATAAGCACCACCAAGTCCCATAATTCCACCACCTACAGATCCACAGATAACTGCAAGAATCATTGGCTTTTTAAGCCTAAGGTTAGTACCATAAATAGCAGGTTCAGTTATACCAAATAAAGCAGTAATACTAGCAGACATTGCTATAGTTTTTAAATTCTTATTCTTAGTTTTAAAGAATACTCCTAAAGCAGCACCAGCTTGTGAAAAATTTGCAGCACCTGCAAAGGCTAAAAGATTTTGTCTTCCAGTTGTAGCAACATCATTTATTCCGATAGGTAATAAAGCTCTGTGAGCACCAAATATAACAAGAACACACCATAAACCACCAATGAATGCACCACATAATACTGGGCTTAATCCATAAATGTATTTATAAGAAAAGTTAATAGCATTGCCTAAATATATTCCTATTGGTCCAAATATAAATAATGTAGCTGGTAACATAATTAGTAAAGAAAGTGTTGGAACCATTATGATTCTAATAACTTCTGGAATGTATTTTTCTAAAAGTTTTTGAACATATGAAAGTACCCATACAGCAATAATAATTGGAATTACTGAGGATGTATAGGTAGCTTTTGTAACAGGTAGTCCAAGAAAACTAACTGCAGCATCACCTGTCATAAGTGCTGCAAAAGCAGGGTAGCACAAAGTAGCCCCTATAACCATTGATATAATTTCGTTAACTTTAAATACCTTAGCAGCAGTGTATCCTAAGATGATTGGCATAAAGAAGAATATAGCATCAGATAAAGCATTTAAAATTATATAAGATTGAGATTCCTTTATATTGATACCATATTTATTCATATAGAACATTGCTAAAACTGATAAGATTCCTTTTATCATACCGGAACCAGCTATTGCAGGTATGGTAGGAGTAAATATTCCAGCAATTGAGCTTAAAATTTTATTACCAATATTGTGTTTTTCTTTAGTTTCAATAGTAGATGATGATATATCTTTTTCTGGTACAAGTTTAATGAATTCATCATAAACTTTAGTAACCTTATTTCCTATAACAACTTGAAACTGTCCCATTTTTTCGACTACTGTAATAACCCCTTCTGCTGAAGCGATTTTTTCTTTATCAGCAATTGATGTATCATTTAGTTTTACTCTAATTCTTGTCATACAGTGGGATAAATCATTTATATTATTTTTTCCACCTAAACCAGAAAAGATTTCCTCTGCCGTCTTTTTATAATCCATAAATAATTTCTCCTTTTTGATTTTTTGATAATGATTATTATTTCATAATTATTATCTTGTGTCAAATTCAGAGTATATTAATAGGATATCTAAGGTATATTAAAAGAATAGTACTTTTTTAATTATTCACTAATTTGATTTCTTTACCAATGACTATACACTTAGAGTCATTTCCATGCCCTAATTCTTTTGTTTTAACTATAGGCATATTTTTATCATTAACAATTTCCTTGACTAGTTCCTCAATAGTAGGATTATAATTATTTTTCTCCATTTCAGTAAAAGTTCCAAGAATAATTCCGTTAATTTCTTTAAATGCTCCCATAAGCTTTAACTGAGTTAAAAAAGTTCTCATCTTAGCAACATCACCACCAAGACTTTCAAGTAAAAGTATTTTACCTTTGAAGTCAGGCATATATTTAGTTCCAGCTAGTTTTAAAGTACATCTAATATTGCCTCCAATAACTATGCCCTCCATAGATTTTCCTTGAATCCAGTTATACTTAAAGTTAAATAAATCATTATTAAGGCCTTTAATAAAATTAGTAAATCTATTTAAGTTTTCTTCGTTAGTAACAATATGCCTAACTTGATAAAGGTAAGAAGGGGCACCAGATTGGGAATATATACTGTTCAAGATTACTGATAAATCACTATATCCTATAAATGGTTTAGGATTGTTTTTTATTACATCAAAATCTATATATTCTAATACCTCATTAGATAAATCTCCACCAGAAACATCAAAAATTGCATCTATTGAAGAATCTTTATATAGATTCATTAGTTCTTCTCCACGTTCCTTGCCACTTCCACTAGAAAGTCCATCATCTTTAACATAAATAGTTGAAGATAGGACTACATTTAACCCAAGAGAGCTAAAAATCTTTAAAAGTTTATCTAGTGTAGGTCTTGCACTTTCTTGAAGACCATTTGAACAGCTTATTATTGCTACGTTTTTCATTAAATTCACCTTCTTATAAAAGTTTTTATTCTATAATATCATAGTTTGTCATTTATCATATATTTTTATTGATAGAATGTTAATTAATTGTATAATAGAACTATAATTTACAATCATTGGGGAGGACTGAAAATGAGTAATTTAAATAATTTAAGAGAAGTCATGAAAAAAGAAAATGTAGATTATTACATAATTCCAAGTGGTGATTCACATCAAAGTGAATATGTTCCAGAATACTATAAAGGAAGAGCTTATGTATCAGGATTCACAGGTTCTGCTGGTACTTTATTAGTTGGGATAGAAGAAAGTTATTTATGGACTGATGGAAGATACTTTATTCAAGCAGAAAAAGAACTTAATGGTTCAGGAATTAAGCTTATGAAGATGAATATACCTGGTTATCCAAGCTTAATTGAGTGGATAAAGAATAATGTTAAAGAAGGAAAAACTTTAGCTTTTGATGGAAGTACAATCTCTACTAATGAGTATAAAAATTATCAAGAATTATCAAAGAAAAATGGATTTAATATAAAGATGGATAGGGACCTTTTAAATGAAATTTGGAGTAATAGACCAGAACTTTCAAAAGAAAAGATATTTATCCATGATACAAAGTATTGTGGAAGATGTACTAGTGAAAAGTTACAAGAAGTGAGAGATGAAATGAAAAAACTAGAGGGAGAAAACTATGTAATTGCCTCCTTAGATGATATAGCTTGGCTATTTAATATAAGAGGGAATGATATAGCTTATAATCCTGTAGCTTTAGCTTATGCTTTAATAAGTGATAAGAAAGCAGTTCTTTATATTAATGAGGAAAAGGTAACTAATGATGATAAGAGAACATTAGAAGCACAAGGTGTAACGCTAAAGTCATATAATGATATTTATGAAGATATAAAGAATGTAACTGAATCTATTATTATTGATGGTGCTAAAGTTAATGGAAAACTTTATTCTTTAATTTCAGAAGATGTAAAAATAATAGAAGACTTAAATATTACAACATCTCTTAAGGCAGTTAAGAATGAAGTTGAAATAAAGAACATGGAAGTTTCTCAAGTGAGAGATGGAGTAGCCATGGTTAAGTTTATTAAATGGCTTAAAGAGAATGTAGGAAAAATAAATATGACTGAAATATCAGCATCAGATAAGCTTGAAGAAATAAGAGCTAATGGAGAAAAGTTTAAGGGATTAAGCTTTAATACAATAGCTGGTTATAAAGATCATGCAGCAATGATGCATTATTCAGCTACAGAAGAAAGCCAATATGAATTAAATAGTGAAGGAATGTTACTTATAGACTCAGGAGCTCAATATTTAGATGGAACTACTGATATAACAAGAACATTTATATTAGGATCAATAACTGAAGAAGAGAAGAGAGATTTTACTTTAGTATTAAAATCTCACATAGCCCTAGCTACAACTATTTTCTTAAAGGGTACTAATGGATGTAACCTAGATGCTATAGCTAGAAGACCATTATGGAAGTATGGTATGGATTATAAATGTGGAACAGGTCATGGTGTTGGATTCTTTTTAAATGTTCATGAAGGACCTCAAGGAATAAGGCCTTTTGGTAATACTATAGCACTTGAGCCAGGTATGATACTTACGAATGAACCAGGAGTTTATAAGGAAAATAAACATGGAATAAGAACAGAAAATACCCTATTAGTTACTAAGGCTTTTAAGAATGATGAAATGGGAGAATTCTATAAGTTTGATACTATTTCATATTGTCCAATTGACTTAGAAGGGGTAGATGTTTCTTTATTAGATGAAGAAGAAAGAGAATGGCTAAACAATTATCATAGAACTGTTTATGAAAAGTTAAGTCCGTATTTAAATGAAGAAGAGAAGAAGTTCTTGGAAAAGGAAACAAGAAGTATTTAAATAATAGAGATTAAAAAGAGAAATCCGTGAGGATTTCTTTTTTTATAAGTTTATCTTATGGAATAATAGAAAACAAATAATTGTTACCTTAATTCTATATTAAATTACTATTTATTTTTTTTGAAGTGGAATAAACTAATGTATAATTAAATAAATGGAAATAATAAGGAAAAGTAGGGGGATTATGAATAAATCAAGTAGTGAAAAAAATAAAAATAAAAAAAGGATTTTATTCTTTATAGGCTGTATAGTTGTAGGTTTTTTAGGAGGAGTTTTTTTTGGAAAAACAATAAGTCTTAAGAGTATAGGCTTTAGACCAATTGATTTTTTTATAATATTAATATCTTTGTATGTGTGGATGTTTATATCAATTAATATTCATGAATTTGGTCATTTTATTTTTGGTAAAAAAGCAAAATATAAGTTAATTGGATATTCAATTGCTTGTTTTAATTGGTTTTACGAAAATGGAAGAGTAAAATTTTATTTGAAATTTAATAAAGAAATTGGTGGATTATGCTGCATGATGCCAACTAAAGAGAGTAGTAGAAAGGATCATCTTTTATTTATTTCTGGAGGAGTTATTTTTAATTTTATAAGTATATTACTTATGTTGTTTGGATTGTTTTTAATGCCTTCTGGAAAAGTGCTATTAAAAGGAATATTAATTGCAGGAATAGTTGTAACTAGCTTGTTAGCAATAATGAACTTTATTCCAATAAAGTCTATAGGAATAGCTACCGATGGTAATATTTTTTGGAGTATTTTAAGAAATGAACCTTCAGGACAAATTTACTTAAAAATTTTGGACGTAACTAATAAATTAAGGGGCGGAGTGAGTTTTAAAGACTTAGATTTAAACGTTGATATTAAAAATATTGAAAAAGTAGATGTGGCAACAATACAAATAGTGTTATATGAATATTTTAAGGCTTTGGATTTAGACAATATAGAAGAAGTGAAAAACAACATAGAGTTTTTAGAAAATCATATTGATATTATTCCAGAGTACTCAAGACCAGGATTTTATAACGAATTTATATATTATTATTCTGCAATAGAATTAAAAGAAGAAAAAGCAAAAGAATATTTTACTAAAACTAAAAAGTTATTAATTAATGATAAAGATATCAATGGTAGAAGGACTTTAGCATCATATAAGTTGTTTATTGAAAATGATTATGAAGAAGCAAAAATGTGTTGCTTTGATGGATTATCAGTAAAGGATAGGTTTCCATTTAAGGGACAAGCGTTGTTAGAAGAAAAACTTATTATGAGAATGTTAGATAAAGTTAATGGAGGAAATGATAATGAATAACAAAAAGTATATTTTTGGAATTGCTTTAATTGTAATAGGTATATTAGGAATAGTAGATAAAATATTTAATATAAGACTGTTTACTATGGGAACTTTATGGCCAATCTTTTTGTTAGTACCAGGATTGTCTTTTGAGGTAGCTTACTTTACAAATAGAAAAGGTCCAGGAATGTTAGTGCCAGGAGGAATTTTAACTACATTAGGATTACTTTTTTTATTTGAAGAGATAACTAGATGGCAATTTTCAGCATATACTTGGCCAATTTATACTTTAGCTGTAGCAATAGGTTTATTTCAATTATATTGGTATGGTGGGAAACAAAAGGCTTTATTGATTCCTATTTGTATATTATCTTTTGTTACATTTGGTGCATTTTTCTCTATGATATTTGGAAATGTATTTCATTGGATGAATAGATCATTAACATTTCCTATAATACTGGTCGCAATTGGATTATACATGGTTTTTTATAATAAAAAAGAAGAGGAAGAATAGAGAATTTAATGATTTTAATACATTGATTTCATAGCATTAATATTTGTCCACTACAGATAATATAAGTGTAATCAAAATTGAGGAGGGATATATTATGAGCGAACATAATTGTCACTGTCATCATGATAAAAATCATGAACATAACTGCCATCACAACCATGGAGCAGATGATTTAAACTGCAACAGAGGAAGCATGGTAAATATCTGTAACTGTGGATGCGGACATGGAAAAGATGAAAAACCAAATCCAAAGAGTGCTACAAATAATCAATGGTCTTAAAGGCTGGTGATTAAAGTGAGTGAAAAAAAGTGTAAAAGCTGTGCAAGTCAGCAAGAATTAGAAAAAAAGAAAAATGGTAATGCTAAGAAAAATCATAAATAAAATAAAAGCTACAAAACAGTTTGTTTTGTAGCTTTTATTTTATGAAATTTTATCTTTTTGCATAGTAAGTTATATTATTATCTCTATGTTTATTTATTGAATATTCATAAGGTCTTCCATTAGTTAAATAGCCTGTATTTTCAATTTGAAGGGCTAAAGAATCCTCTGGTAGTTGTAAGTATTCACAATCTTTTTTAGAAAGCTTTATAGCACTAATGTTTTTAATAGCATGACTCACTTCGTAATCAAAGGAGCTTTCTACATAATGAAGTAAACTATGTAAACAGTCCTCTTCCTTTAAGTCAGGTAAAAGGGAGTAAGGAATAAATGTTTCCTCTGTATGTGATGGAGTTGTAGAAACGTATCTTATTCTAATGATAGACCAAACTTTAGATCCTTCATCCAACTTTAACATGTTACATATCTCAGGTGTAGCTACTTCTAATTTGAATTTTACTACTTTAGATGTAATAGAACTTTCTCCATATAATTCAAGTAAAGATGAAAAATTTAAAATATGATTTGATGGTAAGCCATTTATGTAAGTTGGACCACCATGAATTCTTCTTAAATATCCTCTTTCAATTAGACTTTCAGTAACCTTTCTAACAGTATGTCTATTACAGTTATATTTTATAGCTAATTGACTTTCCGATGGCATTCGTTCATCAACTTTATATTTTTCTAAGGTAATGTCTTCTATTATATCTCTTATTATTTCCTTACTTTTCAACAAAACCACCTCATAAATGCTATATATTTCATATTTAATTTTATCATTAGTAAAATTTATTGTATAGACAAATAGTTACTGTGGAATAAAAATTATATAGAATAAAATTAAAGAAAGGGCAGGTGGTAATGGAATGGAAAAGAAATTTATATTTCCAGAAAATTTTTTATGGGGGTCAGCAACATCTGGACCACAATCAGAAGGACGTTTTAATAAAAAACATGATAGCGTGTTTGATCATTGGTATGATATAGAACCAGATGCTTTTTTTGATAAAGTAGGACCAAACGTTGCATCTAATTTTTATAATAGCTATAAAGAAGATCTAGCTATGATAAAGGAAATTGGATTAAATTCTTTTAGAACATCAATCCAATGGACTAGATTAATAAAAGATTTTGAAACTGCAGAAGTTGATGAAGATGGTGTAAGATTCTATAACGATATGATAGACGAATGTTTAAAGAATGGACTTATTCCAATTATTAATTTACATCACTTTGACTTACCTGTTGAATTGTACAAAAAGTATGGTGGATGGGAATCAAAGCATGTAGTTGACTTATTTGTTAAGTTTGCAGAAAAGGCATTTGAGTTATTTGGAGATAGAGTAAAGTATTGGACTACATTCAATGAACCAATAGTAGTTGTTGAAGGGCAATATTTATATAAGTTCCATTATCCATGTTTAGTAGACGGTAAAAAAGCTGCTCAAGTTATGTTTAATATAAATCTTGCATCAGCAAAGGCTATTGAAGCTTATAGAAAAGGTGAATATAACAAGGATGGAGGAAAGATTGGTATAGTGCTTAATTTAACTCCTTCATATCCAAGATCAGAAAGTAAGGAAGATTTAGCTGCAGCTAAATTTGCAGATGATTTCTTTAACAATTCTTTCTTAGATCCAGCTATAAAAGGTAAGTTCCCAGAATATTTAGTTGAAAAACTTACAGAAGATAAAGTTTTATGGGAAGCTACAGAGGAAGAAATAGCTATAATAAAAGACAACACTATAGATTTCTTAGGTGTTAACTATTATCAACCAAGAAGAGTTAAGGCTAAGGAAGAAGCATATGACGAAGCTTTAGGTTGGATGCCAGATAAGTATTTTGATAACTACATTATGCCAGGTAGAAGAATGAATCCATATAGAGGATGGGAAATCTACCCTGAAGCAATGTATGATATAGCTATGAATTTAAAGAATAATTATAACAACATTCCTTGGTACATTTCTGAAAATGGAATGGGCGTAGAGGGTGAAGATAGATATAAAAATGAAGATGGAATAATAGAGGATGATTATAGAATCGACTTTATTAAAGAACATTTAGAGCACCTTCATAGAGGAATAGAAGAAGGATCAAACTGTTTTGGTTACCATACATGGACACCAATAGACTGCTGGTCATGGTTAAATGCTTACAAGAACAGATATGGATACATTTCAGTTGATTTAGATACACAAAAGAAGACAATTAAGAAGTCTGGAAGATGGATTAAAGAAGTAACTGAAAATAATGGATTTTAAGAAGTACTAGGGAAAAAATTTAAGGTACTAGAGAAAAATTGAATTAGATACTATAGATAAAGCTGCCTGAAAGGGCAGTTTTTTTGTTACATACTTAAGTATTTTGTAAGAAATAGATTAAGAGGTTATGTGCTAAAATGAGGCATATAAAGTAAAAAAGGAGGGGCTTATGGAAAAGAATAACGAGATTAATACTAAGGATAAATTTCTTAAGAAGATATGTAAAATTTGCGGAATTATTATAGTAGTCTATATTATAGGTCTTTGTTTCATAAGTGGAAAATATGTATATCATGCATGGGTGAATGTAGTTACTGCATTAAGTGTATTATCTGTAGGATTATCAGCTACATTTCTTATATTCAGGTGGGTAAAGAGAAAAACAAAATATAAATTAATTAAATTATTTTCTAATCTTGTTTGTGCATTAGCAGTTATGGTATTTATATTTGGACTAATATTTATAAGTATAATGTATACTCCTGAACATAAAGATAATGGTCTAATAGCAAGAGTACATCCTGGTATTCATCATACAAATGTGTATTTTTTTGAAGATATAAATATTTTTATTATGAAAGAGTCTAGTAGAAAAGAAGAAATGTATGATGGAAGTTATGATAGATATGCTAGTGATAATTAGATTATTTAATTATCATTATTATACAAAGAATATTTACAATTAGTAGTACTGGTATACCAATAGTAAATTTCTTATGCTTAGTTTTATGTCTAAATGTATACATTCCTATAAGACATCCTAATGAACCACCTATAAGAGCAGTAAACATTAATGTATTCTCGCTAATTCTCCATCTATTTTTTACAGCTTTTCTTTTATCTAAAAACATTAATATAATTCCTAGTAGATTGATAAAAACAATATAATAAGCTAACAATTTAACCATAATTCACCTCTATAATAACTTTAATTATAATATACCATAAATTACTAGGTAAAATAAATAAAAAAAATGAATTTCGCTACAATAATCGACAAACTTTTCGGAAGAAATATGATAACGTTATAATTGAAGTTAGGGGAATTAATATAAATATATTAATAACTTTCAATTATAAGTATAAAAGAAGAATGAGAGAGAATACGGGAAAAGTTCTTATAGATAAAACTATAAGAATTTTTTGGTTATAGAAATAAAAAATAACAAGCTTTAGAGGCTTGTTATTTTTAATATAGGGGGATTCATATGGGTGTGTGGTCCATATGAATTTTATAATTTATGATTTCATTAATATTATGGACAAGTTCCAAGGTTTTATTCATAAAAATAAAAAATAAATAAAATTGCTGATAGGATACAATAATAAAGATTAATTAATAAAAGTTATTAATTATAATTGACTGCTTAAAAAATGAGGAGTATTATGAAATTAATAAGAGTGGAATAAAGGAGGAAGATTTTATGAAGCTTATAAAGGATTTAATTGTAAGTGCAAATGATAGAATTCTGTTCATTGTTGGTGGATTATTATGGGCTTTTGCTGGAACAAGAATTTTTACTTTAGGGTATGGAGATTTATTTAATAATTCTCAGAATCCATTTAGTTATATATTAGGAAGTATAATTGTATATATACTTTTTTATAATTTTATTTTTTCTAAGATGGTTAAAAAACATCTAAAAAGAATAATAGAAAGTGCAAAAGAGAAGTATTGTATTTTTTCATTTTTTGATATTAAAGGATATATAATTATGGCTATTATGATAGCTGGAGGAATAACAATAAGAAGTTCAGGAATTATTAATCCTGTTTATTTAGGAAGTTTCTACTTAGGGCTAGGTGGGGCTCTAGCTACTTCTGGAGTAATGTACTTCTTATCAGGGATAAATTATGAAAGAACATTAGCAACATTTAAATAGAATTTTTTAGGAATTAAGCGTGCTAAGGTACGCTTTTTTATTCTTTAGGAAATTATAGCTATTATTAAATTGTGGATAACTTCAGTAATTTAGCGATATATTGTTATTAAGTATTATTTGTATTATAATGTATAATACAAAGTAGAGGTGATAACATGATAATTAATTTAAACATGAATAGTGATGTACCTATTTATGTTCAGCTAAGAAATGAAATAGTTATGGGAATAGGACGTGGGGAACTAAAGAGAGGGGAAAGCCTTCCAACAGTACGCCAAATGGCAGCTGACATAGGTGTAAATACAATGACAGTAAATAAAGCGTATAAGATATTAAAGGATGAAGGATATATTGAAATTGATCGTAGGCATGGTGCTAAGGTTAATCCAAGTATTAACTTATCTTCTGAGTTTAAAGAAAAACTAGAAAGTGAATTAGAATTATTAGTAGCTGAATCTGTTCTTAAAGGAATAAGTAAAGAGGAGTTTTTTAATATATTTAATTCAGTTTTTGCTGGTATGAAGGGAATTGTGAATAATTAGGAAGGAGAATTTATGATATATATATTTTTATTTAGTGGATTAATAATTTTATTTACTATGTATTTTATAAATTTATCTGCCACAAAGCCTAATAACAATATAGTAATTGGTGTAACCTTACCGTATATGCAGTTAAAAGATGAAAAGGTATTAGAAATAATTAATCGATTTAAGAAAGAAAATAAATACCTGATGGTTGCTTCTGTAGTATTAATTACTCCAATAATATTTATAAAAAAATATGATTCTTTTATAATAATATATTTTTTTATATGGACATTTTCACTAATTGGACTTTCGGACTTACTAATTAAAAAGTATATTAAGCTACTTATGGGGTTGAAGAGAAGTAATAATTGGTATGTTGGAGAGAAGAATATAATTAGAATTGATACGAAGGTAACTAATTTAAAGGAGGGGATGCCAATATCAATATTATGGTTTATTCCTTCTATAGTAATTTCTATCTTATATGTTATAAGAGCTTTTTTTAATAGGGAGAGTATAGGAAATATTACAGTATATATAGCTTTAATAGGGTTATTAGCAATATTAATTTTTATGTTTTTATATAATAGGTATAGTAATATGAGAACCAATGTATACAGCAATGATTCAGAAGTTAATATGCTGTGTAATAGAATATACAAAAAGAAGTGGTCACTTTGTTGGATTGGAATATCAACATGTAATAGTATAACTTTGGCTTTAATAATTGAAGGGATAATAATGGAGACAAGCTTAGGAGTTATATTATGTATAATAGGAATGTGGCTTACAGTTTTTTCAGTAATTATAATAATATATACCACAATAAATATAAAAGAAAGCATAAATAAAGTTGTATATGCATCAGAGGATAGGTTATTTACTGATACAGACGAGTATTGGGAAAAAGGATATTATTGTAACCCTCATGATAGCAGAATTATGGTTGAAAAGCGTATAGGAACAGGAATGTGCTTCAACTTAGGAAATAAAAAAGGAAGAATTTTAAATTATGGCGGGAACATATTTGCAATAATTCTTGTTGTAGGTATATGTATATCTTTATTAAGATTTGATATTAGTGGATTTAAGATGAATATAAATAATAATGTGATAAAAATAAAGGCACCATCTTATGGAATGGAATTTAATATTGATGATGTGGAAGGTGTGGAATTAATTAACGAAATGCCTAAAGCTACTATTAAGACTAATGGGATAGGAGGGAGCCATTATAGCGTTGGATACTTTAAATTAGAGGGATATGGTAACACACCTATATATATTTATAGAAATAGCTCTCCTTATCTAAAAATTAAGTTAAAGGATAAGTATGTGTTTATAAATGGGGAAAAGCCAGATATAACAAAAGAGTATTACGAAGAAATTAATGAAGCAATAAAAAGATGAACTACCCTTGATAGTAGTTCATTTTTCTATTTACAGTATAATAATAAACAAATATAAATCTATAAAGATTATTATTTTAAATATAATGGTAAACAATATTTAATACTTATTGTTTTTTATGTATACTTAAATAAGTTTACGAGTTAGATAAATAGGAATTTAGAGGGGGATTTAATTATGTCAATTATATTAGATAATTTTGATTATATAAATAATATAGAGAAAACAGGAGATTTCACTAAGGATGTATGTGAGCTTCTTGAAGTAAATAATAAGAATCATACTAAAAAACATGTATTAGAGGTTGCTGAAACAAGTTTAAAGTTAGCTGATAGGTTTCTGTTAGATTCTGAAATATGTTATAAATCAGCGTTACTACATGATATTAGTTCAATAATAAAGCCAAAGGATATGATTGTCATAGCAAATGAAAATAATATGTTGTTAGATATTTCTGAACAAAAATATCCTTTTTTGCTACATCAAAGAATTTCTAAGTTAATAGCATTTCACTATTTTGGTATTACAGAAAAAGATATATTATCTTCAATTGAGTGTCATACCACATTAAAAAGTAAACCTAGCAAATATGAAATGGTCTTATTTCTTGCTGATAAAATATCATGGGATCAAGATGGAGAACCACCATATATAGATATTATAGAAGAGGGATTAAGCATATCATTAGAAAATGCATGTAAAAATTATATTAACTATGTATATGAGAATAATATGCTTTTATGTCCGCATAAATGGATGAATGAGGCACATAGGTATTTTGCAAATATATGATAATTTCTAAATTGTAGGATTTAATTTCATATAAAGGAACAATAGTTAAGAAATAATGGATTAAAAGGACCGATAACTCGGTCCTTTTAAAATAATATTATTTTCTTCTAAATGTATTTCCAATTTTATCTTTTAACACTTTAAATGCTTCATTAAATTTCTTAGAACTAGCACTTGGATATGCTTTTATAATTTGTTTATGAAAAAAGTTGACTTTTTCAGCATATTTATCATATTCGACCTTTAATGAAGATAACTTTTCCTTTATTAAGCTTAAATCAGTAGAAGATAATGAAGAAGTTTTTTCCTTTATCTGAGTACTTAATGATTCCATTTCTTCTCTTATTTTTGTCATAAATTCTAATATTCTATTTAAATCAAGTACGTTATAAGTAGAGTATACAAAATCAAATATAAAAATTATTGAAGCGACAACTGATAAAACAACTGTAGTTGTATTTCCTAAGCTAGCTATAAAAGTTGATATAGGGGCATGTATAACATAAACAACAAACAATGTTAAAACTCCCCAAAATAAGGAACTAACTAAACAAATTCTACCTTTATAATTAAATTTATCATCAGTGTAATCCCAATATTTAATTTTAAATAATGTTTCCATTAACCATCCAGTAAAATATTCAAGAATTGTAGTAGATATTAAACCAGCTATATAAACAAGAATAGGATGATCTATTAATGGTAAAGAGACAAATAAAATTAATATTGTACCTGTACCGTAAATAGGTAAAAATGGCCCTTTTAAAAAACCTCTATTTATAAATCTTTTTTCTCTAGTTGAAACTATTGTTGATTCAACGCACCAACCTAAAAAACAATATATATAAAATAGTAATATCCATTGAAATAAATTATAAGTATACATATGCTTATTTCCTTCCTAAAAAAATGTGTACCAATTAAATTATATCATTAGTATTAGGGGAAAAATAACAAAATTATTAAATTTAGATGTAAAGTGTGCTTGACGTAGGGAGGGGAAAAGATTAGAATGCAAGTAAAGGAAACTTTACATTTGTATAGCTTTTGAAGTAAAGGAAGCTTTACATCAAGTGTTTTGTTGGAGGTGTTTATGAAAAATAAAATTAAGGAGCTAAGGGAAGAAGCTAAGTTAACTCAGCAGGAATTGGGAGAAAAATTAACTGTATCAAGGCAGACAATAATATCTTTAGAAAATGGAAAGTATAATCCATCTATAATACTAGCCTTTAAGATAGCTAATATTTTTGGAAGATCTATTGAAGAAATATTTATTTATGAAGAGGAATAGGAGGAGAGTTTATGTCAATTACAAATAAAAATAGAATTCAAGGGCTAATTTTAATGCTGGTAGGAGTAAGTTTACTAATTGCTTATAAAATTCAAGGAGATGCTTTAGTTCATGAAGAATTAGTTTTTGGCTTTGGAATAGGGTGTTTATCTGGTGGAGTTGCAGCTTTTTTAGGAACTTTCCTATTTAAGAAGGGAAAATATAATGAAAATTATAAAATTCAAGAAAAGGATGAAAGACTTCATCAAATATGGGATAAGGCTGGATATAGTGCATATAACCTATCATATCTTATAGTTTTATTTATGTTTATTTTAGTATCAATATTTGAAATATCAGCAATATCTATACTGATAGCGTTGTTGGTAATTATGCCAGTAGCGCATATAGGATTTAGCTACTATTATAATAAAAAAATATAGTGTCTAATTAGTGGATTAACAGCAAAGAAGTTCTAAATTAAAACTATCCTTAGAAAAGTTCAATCTGTGGTATAATTATCCTATTAAGTTTATTTTAGGAGGATGAGTGTATGGCAGATAAAAGGCTAAATAAATTAGCAAAACTATTAGTTAACTATTCAACAGAAGTAAAACCAGGAGATTTAGTATTTGTATCAGCAGATGAAGTATGTACACCATGGGCGACAGAAGTAATAAAAGAAGCTACTAAGGCTGGTGCATATGTTGAATATAAATTAAGTTCACAGGAAGCTCGTGAGGTGCAACTTAAATATTCAAATGATGAGCAATTAAGACATGGTGATCTTATAATGGAAACAATACTTGAAAAGGCAGATGTATGGTTAAGTGCATGGGGGGCAAGAAATACTAGAGCATTTACTAATATGGATGCAGAAATACTAAGGAAATCTCAAGAGGGGGCAAAAAAGTGGAGAAGATTCTACTCAGATAGAATGGGCAGTGGTGAATTAAGATGGTGTGGTACACAATATCCAACACAATCTGATGCACAAGAAGCTTCTATGAGTTTTTCAGAGTATGAGGACTTTGTATATGGGGCAGGTTTACTTGACTTTGATGATCCAGTAGCTGAGTGGAAGAGAATAAGTGCAGAGCAAGAAAGATGGGTTAAGTATTTAGATACAAAGAGTGAAATCCATATAGTATCTGAAGGAACTGATATAAAGGTAAATGTTAAGGGAAGAAAGTGGATAAATTGTGATGGTAAGGCTAACTTCCCAGATGGAGAAATATTCACATCACCTGTAGAAGATGGTGTAAATGGATATATAACTTTTTCATTCCCAGGAATTTATGCAGGAAAAGAAGTTGAAGGTATTAAGCTAATAGTTAAGGATGGGAAGGTAGTTGAAGCTACTGCAAAGAAGGGGGAAGATTTACTTAAGAGCCTTATATCTATAGATGAAGGAGCTAGTAGCTTTGGAGAAGTAGCTATAGGTACTAACTATGGAATTAAGAACTTTACAAAGAATATGCTATTTGATGAAAAGATAGGTGGAACTGTTCATATGGCAATTGGAGATTCTATGGAAGAAGCAGGAGGAAAGAATAAGTCTTCAATTCATTGGGACATGCTATGTGATATGAGGAATTGTGGTAAGATTTATGCTGATGGTGAGCTTTTCTATGAGAATGGGAAGTTCATTGATGAAATACTAATTAAGCATAATTTATAATATATTAAATAAAATAAAAGGAGGTGTTAATTCATCTCCTTTTTTATTTTAGAAAAAATTAAGAAACTTAAGTTTAAATATGTGGTAGGATATTAAGAGGGAAACGATAACAGGTGTAAGGGGTTTATTAATGAGAAAAGAAAATATTAATAAAATAAAGTTTACTATTTTTATTGTTTTTATAGTATGTATATTAGTTTTTGTTTTACTAAATTGGAATACTATTAAACATTTGAAAATTCATAAATTACTTAAGTATCTTGAAGGCATAGGCCCTGTAGCAATGGTTGTATATTTAGCAATGCATATTATGAAGCCTTTCTTTATAGTAATACCATCAAATATTTTGGCTTTAGGGGCAGGAATTGTATTTGGTCCAATAAAGGGATTTTTATTGACTATGGTTGGATTTTTTTTATCTGGCACAGTGGCTTTTTATATTTCTAGATTTTTAGGCAAGGACTTTGTTGAAAGTATCATTGGTGGAAAGTTAATGAAGTTAGATAACAATATGGAAAAGAACGGGTTTAAAATATTGTTTTTACTTAGATTGCCACCAGTGCTTCCATATGATCCATTAAGTTATGCTTGTGGTCTTACAAAGATAAAGTATTGGGACTTTATAATTGCTTCTCTAATAGGGGTTGTACCAGAAACTATATGTTATTCAATAATAGGAAGAGAAGCGCACAATCCATTATCACCAAAATTTTTAATTCCTATTTCAGTTTTAATAGTAGCAGTTGTAGGATCAAAGTTTATAATGGATAAAAGACATAAGATAAGTTAGACAGGATAAGAAGATGATGATGAGAAATCGCTAGACGATTTCTTTTTTTATTCTTTAGGAAATTATAATTGACATTAACTTTTGGTGACTTGAACATTTTAATGTTAGTTATATTTATTATAGAAACTGTAAATAGCTTAAATATAAAAATATATAAATATAAGAATATATAAATAAGTGAAATTAGAAAAGAAATTTCTATATATTTTTGGAAAGGTTTTTCTTTAATAAGATAGAATTATATTAATAGCATAGTTGATATAGATGAACTTAGGTATGTAAAAGATATATGGAATAAACAATAAGAATAAAGTATAAGGGATGATGATTAATATGAGCAAAATTAAATTTGGACTTATAGGAACGAGTAATATATCTCACTGGTTTTTAGATGGAGCTAAAGAGTGTGAGGATTTTGAGTTGGTTGGAGTTTATTCAAGAAGTTTAAGTAAGGCAAAAGAATTTGGTGAACCTTATGGAGCTAAATTATTTTTTGATAACTTAGAAGAGATGGCAAAGTGTGAAGAGATAGATGCAATATATATAGCGTCTCCTAATTCCATTCATGCATCACAGGCAATTTTGTGCATGAATAATAAGAAACATGTTTTAGTTGAAAAAGCCTTTGGGTCTAATGCTAAAGAAGTTTTAGATATGATTAAGGCATCAAGAGAAAATGATGTTCTTCTTATGGAAGCAATGAAAACAGTACAAATGCCAAATTTCAAAATACTTAAAGATAACTTATACAAGATTGGTAAGGTAAGAAAGTACTTTGGCAGCTACTGTCAGTACTCTTCTAGATATGATAAATATAAAGCTGGAATTATAGAAAATGCTTTTAAAAGAGAATTATCTAATGGAGCATTAATGGATATAGGTGTTTATACAATTTATCCAATGGTAGCTTTGTTTGGAAAGCCTAATTATATTAAGGCTGATGCTTATATGCTTAACACAGGTGTAGATGGGGAGGGTTCTGTAGTTTTCAATTATGATGATATGATGGGAACTATTCAGTATTCTAAGATATCAAATTCATATATTCCTTCAGAAATTCAAGGAGAAGAGGGAAGTATAATCATTGAACAAATTAATAGTTTTAATAAAATAACTATAAGGTATAGAGATGGTAGGGAAGAAGTAATTTCAAATGAACAATTTGAAAAAGAAAGTATGTTTTATGAAGTAGAAGAGTTTATAAAGATTATTAAAGAAGGAAAGAGAGAGTCGGAAATTAATTCACATGAAAACTCACTTAATACTATGAAGATCATGGATGAAGTAAGAAAACAGATAGGCTTAGTTTATCTAGCAGATTAATATTAAAGAAGAGGTTGACTAAAGCAACCTCTTTTTCTATGCATTTAATAAATCTTGTTTTAATTCCTCCATAATCTCATTTACAGTAGAAATTTTATCTATTTTATAAGCATTTTCTCCACAGAAGATTAAACCCTCATTTAAATTACCACGTACTGCTTGTATAAGAGCTTTACTTATACAGTATGGAGTTACGGCTGGATTACATGGAGTAAGACACTGATAGCATTTTGTTATTTTAATTCTTTCTTTTCTTGTATGTTCAACAAATGGGTTTAATATAGCACGTCCAGGCATACCAACAGGACTATTAACTATTGATATATCTTCTTTTTTTGCATTAACATAAGCTTTTTTATAGGCTTCAGAAGCATCACATTCTTCTGTAGCAACAAATCTTGTAGCCATTTGCACACCATTAGCACCAAGCTTTAAGTATTTAGCTATATCGTTGCCGTCAAACACACCACCAGCTACAATTACAGGAATATCTTTATTATACTTTTCGCTATATTTTTTTACCTCTTCAACTATTTCAACTACATTATTATCAAAATTTGCATCTTCAAGCTCAAGTTTATCCTTAGCATATCCTAAGTGTCCACCTGCTTTAGGGCCTTCTATAATAACCATATCAGCAGTAACATTGTCATGTTTATCCCATAATTTTAAAAGAACTTTAGCAGACTTAGGAGTTCCAACTATAGGAGCAATTTTTACACTACTTCCCTTTGTTAGTTTTGGTAGCATAGTTGGAAGACCAGCACCAGATATAATAATATCAATACCAGCTTCAATTGCAGCTTTAACATGTTCTGCATATTCCTTTGTAGCGACCATTATATTTACCCCTAGGATACCGTTTTTACATTTTTCTTTTGCTAATTTTATCTCTTCTTTTAAAGCTTTTAAGTTACAATCTAAAGCGTTATTTTCAAAGTTTTTATCTCTAAATCCAATTTGAGCAGCTGAAATAACACCTATTCCTCCTGCGTTTGTTACAGCAGAAGCAAGATTAGAAAGTGATACTCCAATTCCCATTCCACCTTGAATTATAGGAAGAGGGACTGATAAATCTCCTATTTTTAATGGATTAAATTTCATAATATAATAACCTCCAAATAAATCTATAATCAAATATTTTGATAATCAAATAATTATAATTATTATAGTTTAATTTATTGACATATACAATATTTTTATAAAATATTTATTTTTATAATTTGTTGACAGTGGTTAATTATCATGATAAAATTAACTTCGTTATAGGGGTATGGCTCAACGGTAGAGTAGTGGTCTCCAAAACCATTGGTTGTGGGTTCAAATCCTACTGCCCCTGCCACCAAAAAGACTTAATGAATTTTCATTAAGTCTTTTTTTATGTCTAGGAAATTATAAAATTTTAATTTGCTATAAATAAAAGGTATTATTATATTTTCATATTAAAAAATATAAAATCTAAGGATAATAATCTTATAATTTATTTAGTATGAGTGGGGGGATATTTGTTTTAATGTGACTTGAAGCGTAGCGACGGAACAAGCAAAATAATTATCTACTCCACCCTTTTTATATAAATTGGAGAATTAAATATAAGTTACATTTTCCTATAAACTTTTATTTAGAATTAATAATTATTTCTGAAAATAATCTTCTAAGATAGTTATTAATTGTAGATCTAGAGGTAATTCTCATAAAAAAACTCCCTAAAACACATTAATTAACATAGTTATACAAGAAGTAGTGGAATATTTATCATATTCTACATATTTTAATAAAGAGGGGCGTGTTTTTTATGGAAAGCAGAAATTCAAATAATTTTAGAGGCATAGATGTAAGTAACTGGCAAGGTAATATTGACTTTGCTAAAGTTAAGCAAAGTGGAATTCAAATAGTATATATGAAAGCCACTGAAGGTACAACCTTCGTTGATAAAAAGTTAAATCAAAATTATTCTAGGGCAAAAGCTCAAGGTTTGAAGATTGGATTTTACCATTTCTTTAGACCATCCTTAGATTCAAAGGCACAAGCAAAACATTTTGCAAATACAATTAATGGAAAGGTATCTGATTGTAAATTAGCATTAGATCTTGAAGTTGCTGATAATTTTAGTAAAAGCGCATTAACAGATAAAGCCTTAACATTTATAAATGAGCTTAAGAGTTTAACTGGTTTAGATATAGTTGTATATACCTACACTTATTTTGCTAGAACTAATATTGATTCAAGATTAGGAGTGTACCCACTTTGGATAGCTCACTATGGAGTTTTAACACCAGGTAGCAATCCAATATGGAATAGTTGGGTAGGATTCCAATATAGTTCTACTGGTAGTGTTCCAGGTGTATCAGGAAATTGTGATATGAATGAATTTACAAAGGGAATACTTTTAAGTTCTTCATCAGCTCCACAGGAACCAGAAAATAATTATGAAACTTATACAGTAAAGGCTGGAGATACTTTATCAGGAATTGCTACTATGTATGGAACAACCTATCAGGAACTAGCTAAACTAAATGGTATTAGTAACCCTAATAAAATTTATGTTGGACAAGTCCTTAAAATAATAAAAGGAACAAATTCCTCTGGTGGTAATACTTCATCAGGTACAATTTCAGTAGATTCACGGGTAAAAATTATAGGATCTAATTATGCTACAGGTCAAGCTATACCATCCTGGGTTAAAAATAATGTTTATACTGTGCAACAAATATCAGGAAATAAAGCTTTAATAAAAGAGATAACAAGTTGGGTTTATATAAGCGATTTAGTATTAGTTTCAGGTGGGACATCAACTGGCTCTGGTTCATCAGCTCCTGTATACTATACTGTTAAATATGGAGATACTTTGTCTGGAATAGCAGCTATGTATGGAACAACGTACCAAAAGCTCGCTGAATTGAATGGGATTTCCAATCCTAACAAGATATATGCAGGACAGAAAATAAGGGTTAAATAAACTGAAAATGGGTAATTTACCGTTTATTAATTCGTATAGGAAAGTGTCAGATGGACAATATAATAGTGTAAGATGAATTGAGTAGTAACTCAACAAATCTTATTAAAAATACCTTAAGCTGAGGAGGGATCAATATGTCAAAAGCATTAGTTCCAGAATCTAAATTAGGACTAAACAGATTCAAAAACGAGGTTGCACAAGAGTTAGGAGTTCCATTTACAGATTATAATGGAGACTTGACTTCAAGACAATGCGGTTCCGTAGGTGGCGAAATGGTAAAAAGAATGGTAGAAGAATACGAAAGTAGATTATAAAAGCACCTACTGACTAATTTTAGAAGGACAGAATTACCAATGGAAATTACACCGCCAGAAAAATTTGCTTAACACGTATTCAACTACCGGGAGAATGACGAAAGTCATTCTCCTTTTTTAACGTCTAGGAAAATATAAAAAATTTTGAGTAGCAAAACCTTATAGATACAGAGCTTTAGTGGTGAGAATGTGTTAAGACGTTAAAAAATAAAAATTATAGTGCCACCACAGAATATCAAAAGCAAATTTTGGGAACCTGTGGTATGGCTGAAAAAAGTGATTTCTTCGCTAAAGCGTGGCCAAGTGACTTTTTTATAGTTTTATAAATTTACTAAGTTCTTTTTCTATCTTATCTCTAAAATTAATATTTACATTTTAGCATGGAAAATAATTCTAAATAAATAGATGATACATAATATTCCTTATAAACATAAAATGTGGTAAAATGAGAACAAAAGTTCGATTGAAATAAAGGTGATTATATGAAAAGGATAAAAATAGTTCATACAGGTGATTTACATTTTGACACTCCCTTTAAAGATGTAGGAGAAAGTCAGAGTAGAATAAATAAAGAGGAACTAAAAGAGGTCTTTAGGAATATTATCCACTTTTGCAAGGAAAAAGCTGTGGATATCTTGCTGTTAACAGGGGATATATTTGATAATTTTACGTTAAATAGAGAAACTTTGTATTTTATTGAGCAATCATTAAAAGAAATCCTTGAAGTAAAAGTTTTTATAAGTCCAGGAAACCATGATCCATATGGAAACAAGTCTTTTTATAAACTAATAAATTGGCCCAGCAATGTTTATATTTTTAAAGGGGATTTAGAAAAGGTATATTTAGAGAATTTAGATATAAATGTATGGGGGTATGGTTTTAGAGAAAAGTATATTAGGGAATCTGCACTTAAAAATTTTTCAGAGCCTTCAGATAAAATAAACCTTATGGTTTTACATGGGGAGATTTCAAGTTCAAATAAAGGGAATGAATATAATCCAATTACCTTTGATGATATAAGAAATAGTGGGATGGATTATATTGCATTAGGCCATAGACATAATTTTAGTGGAATAAACAAAGAAGGACAAACCTTCTATGCCTATAGTGGATGTCCACAAGGTAGGGGCTTTGATGAATTAGGAGATAAGGGAATTATATATGGATATGTATCTAAAGGAACGGTAGATTTAGAGTTTGTAAAAACATCTAAGAGAAATTATATTGAGGAACATATAGATATTTCAGATTCTTTTGGATATGAAGAAGTTAAGAAAAGTATTATAGATTCTATTAATGAAAGCGATAGAAAACATAATTTATATAAAATAGTTCTGGAAGGAGAAATATCTCCAGACTTTTCAATAGACGAGGAGTTGCTTAGAGAAAGATTAGGGCTAGATTTTTACTATTGTAAGATAGTTGATAAAACCAGAGTTAAGTATAACATTGAAGAGATTACAAAGGGATATTCAGTTAAATCTCTATTTGTAAAGAAAATAATGAATTTAATAGATTCAGCAGAGACAGAAGAAGATAAAGAAGTACTAATGATGGCACTTAAAGTAGGATTATCAAGCCTATCTGAAGGGCAGGTGAATATGAATGATTATTAAAGAGTTAAAAATAGATTCCTTTGGTGGAGTAGAAAATAAGATTATACATTTAAGTAAGGGATTAAACTTAGTTTATGGTGAAAATGAAGCAGGTAAAAGTACCATAGAAGAATTTATAAAGGTAATGTTATATGGTTTTCCTCAAAAAAGAGGTAAGGGCGATGGAGATAGAAAGAGATATTTACCCTTCAAGGGCGGTGTAATAAGGGGAGAGCTTACACTTGAGCAAGATGGAAGAGAATATATTATAAAAAGAATCTTTGCATTAACTAAAAAGGAGGATACTTGTGAAGTTTTAGATGCTTTAACAGGAGAAGTTGCAAGAAATATTAACATAGAAGAGCCAGGAAAAAGTTTTTTAGGAGTAAATAGATCAACCTTTGAAAAAACATTATTTATTAGTCAGCTTGGGGTGTCTTTTGGAAAAGATAAGGAAGAGGAAATAATGGAGAGAATAACATCTCTATTTGGTTGCGCAGAGGAGGAGGTTCCAGCTGCTAAGGCACTGTCTAAGATAGAAGGAATGAAGAAGGAACTAACTACATCTAGAGGTGTAGGTGCTTTAGATGGGCTAAAAAAGAAGTATTCCTCATTATTAGAAGAAAGATATGAGGGCTACAACATAGCAGAGCAAAATTTAAATTGGGAAAATGAGCTTTTACTAGAGAGGGAGAAAAGAAAAACATTAAATGATGAGATAACAAAGCTTGAGTTATATAAAAAATACTTAAAAAAAGTAAAACTCCATAAGGAGTACAAGGATATAAGTGAGTACCTAAAGAAGTCGGAAGAACTTAAAAGGGAAGAAAGAGCCTTGGGTAATCTAATAGATGAGGATTTTATTGATGACCTTAAGGAGGATAATAGGCTTTATTTAGGGTTAATAGATAAGAGGGAAGAGCTTAAGGAAGTAGTAGAAGAAATAAAAAGTGAATTTAATTACAATAGGGGGGAGTTAGATAAATATAAGTTTTTAGAAATGTTTGATGATAATATCAAGGAAAAACTTATAAATCTTAAATATGAACAACAAAACTTAGAAGCGAAAATAAGCTCAATGAAAGCTTTAGAAGAATCTTTGGCTGAGGATGAGGGGGAGCTTTTAAAGAGAAAGGCTGTAATGAAAAACTTCCATGAAATGAGAGAATATATAGGGGAAATAGAGGAAGTTCTATCATCTTATGAAGATAAGCTAAAAGAAATAAAGGATATTCTTCAACAAAATAAAATTCCTAAAGATTTAAATATAAAACTTAAGAAAAGCATAAATAATATGTATTTAGGTGGAATTTTAGGGGGAATAGGTATAGCATTATCCTTTTTTGGAGTACCTTTAATGATTTTAGGCATATTATTAATTTGCTTAGGAGTTTTTTTAGGGGTTAAAGGTTTTACTGAAGGTAATACCCTTAAAGGGAAGAAGAATGCGTCTAAAAGGGTAGAAGTTTTAACAAAGGAAATAGATTCAATAGAGTTAAGCTTAGATGGATACATGGAAAAGGTATATGCAAAAGACTATGGTGATTTAATAACTGCTATAAGAAGGTTTAATTCTTACAAGGAATATGAAGAAAGATTGTTGCTTAGAATTGAAGAAAAGAAAAAGATGATAAATGAAGAGGGACTTCTTGAAGATAAGAATAGGTATAAGAAGAATTGTGAGATGATTTCATCAATAGAAAGACTATCCTCCTCTAAAGATTTAGATGAGGTGCTAGAAAAGGTAAATATTTTTGAAGGTTTGTCACTTGCCAAAGAAAAGCTAGAAGAGGACCTTAACATAAAAACTGAACTTTTAAATGAGCTAAGTTCTAATATAGAAGTCCAAGAAGAGAAGCTTAGAGAGAAGCTAAAGACCATGGATTTAGACCTGGGAAATTTATTAGATATAGAGCTATATATAAAAGAATACAAGGAAAAGCTTAAAAAGAGAGCTGAAATTCATAGTAATATACTATCTATTGAGGAAACTTATAAGGTATTACTGAAGGATAGAAATATTGATGAAATTAAAGAGGAACTAAAGGACATAGTTAATGATGAAAATGAATATTCTTTTGAATCAGAAGATGAGATTGAAAGGGAAGAAAAGAAAAGGTCTAGGGAACTAATAGATTGTGAAAAGAGAATAAAGGATCTTGAAAATAATATAGCTACTAGGCTTATAGGGAAAAGAGATCTAGTAAAGATAGAAGAAGAAATACAAGCTGTAGAGGGGGAAGTTAGAAAGGGTGATAAAAAAGTTAAAGCTTTAGATATTGCTATGGAAACTTTAAAAGAGTCCTTTAATGAAATTAGAAGAGAAGTAGGTCCTGAAATTAATAGAAGGATACTAAATAATTTTAAAGAATTGTCTCTTAATAAATATGAGGATGTTAAGCTTGGTGACAATTATGAGATGCTTGTTAGAGATAAAGATAATCTCTTTAAAGGGAATTATTTAAGTAATGGAGCATATGATCAGCTTTATTTGTCCTTAAGATTAGCTTTTATAGATATGTTATTTAGTCATGAAGAATGTCCTATAATTTTAGATGATGCCTTTATTCAATATGATGATACTAGAAGAAAGAGGGCTATTGAGCTAATTTATAATAAAATAAAAGGACAGGGAATAATATTTACTTGCCAGAAAAAAGAGAAAGAAATATTAGATGAAATGTGTTGTAAATATAGCTTAATAAATTTATAAGAATATGCACATAATTAGCATTTAATCATATATAAGAATAGAACGGAAAGATTTAGGTTATCAGTAATACTGTTAACCTAATTTTTTTTAAAATCTAGGAAATTATAAAATTTTAATTAGCTATAAATCAAAGGTATTATTACATTTTCATATTATAAAATATAAAATCAAGGATAAAAATTTTATATTTCCTTACCTTTAGTAGGAGTGGGGGGGGATATTTGTTTCCATGTGACTTGGAGCGTAGCGACGGAACAAGCAAAATAAATATCCATACAACTTTTTTAGTTATATTGGTAATAATAGATATATGTGGTTCTCTTATTGACAAAAATTAGATAAGAGTATACAATAAGAAATGCAAATGCAAATCATATGCAACAAGAGGTGCGAAATGAAAAAGTTATTAGTAAAACTATCAGTGCTAATGATACTTCCAGTTATGTTAATTGGATGCTCAACTAAAAGTGGTAATGATAATGAACAAAGTGAAAAAGTTAATGTTATGGTTTCTATTAGTCCTTTAAAGGAATTTGCTGAAAGAATAGGTGGAGACAAGATAGAAGTTAGTACTCTTGTTCCTGAAAATGCAGAACCTCATGATATGGATTTTGGACCAAAGGATTTAGAAAAGCTAATGAAAAGCCAAGTATTTGTATATAATGGATTAGGCATGGAACATTGGTTGGAAAATGTTGAAGGACAAATTGATAAAGATAAAGTTAAAATGGTAGACAGTAGTACTGGTGCTGATGTTAGAGTTATAGATGGAAAACAAGACCCACATTTATGGCTAAGTTTAAAAGAAGCAGCAGTTCAAAGTAACAACATAAAAAATGCATTAATAGAAGTAGACCCTGAAAATAAAGATTTCTATGAAGAAAACTATAATAAGTTTAAGAATGAACTGGATTCATTATATAATGAATATAAGGATAAGTTTGCTTCAAAGACTCAAAAATATTTTATGACAAGTCATGCAGCTTTTGGATACCTTTGTAGAGACTTTGGATTAACAGAAAATTCACTTCACGATATATTTGGTGAAGGAGAGGTAACAGCTAAGAAGAATGCTGGAGCAATTAATTATTGCAAGGATAAAGGGATAACAGTTATATTTTCAGAAGGAAGCGAAACTCAAAAGGAAGCAGAAACTATAGCTAATGAAATTGGTGGAAAGGTTGAGCCAATATATAGCTTAGAAACTAAGGTTGAAGGAAAAAGTTATATTGAAGCTATGAGATATAACCTTGAAACAATATATAATTCACTTAAGTAGTTAATAATAAATATATATAAGGGAGAAATTGCGTTGCAATTTCTCTTTTAAATTATTATAGAAAAGGTTATTCTAAATATTGGAAAATGTTTTTTGTTATGGTATCTTTAAATAAACTGAAATTTTAACATTAGAGTAAGGTTTAAGTCTACCTAAGGATTAGATTTGATTGTTTATAGGTATATTTAATGTTATTAGGTAAAAGAATGAAGTGAGGGATTAGATGAGTAGAGCAGAAAACTTTTATAAAGAAAAAATAAAGAGTACAAAAGATAGAGTAAATATTTTAGATAATTCTATATCTTATATTGGATGGAGTAGGTTAGCAATTGTATTAGTTGGAATTGCTGCAGGATATAAATTATATAAATTAGCCAATTTTTTAAATCTTATTTTAGTAGAGTCATTAATTATGGCACTATTTATTATAGTAGCTATAATACATGGCAAAAAAATTAATGAAAGAAATAAATTAAATACTTTATTAGAGATAAATGAAAAAGGTTTAAATAGACTAAATGGAAAATATAAAGAAGAAGAGGATAAGGGAGAAGAATTAATTGAAGAGGGGCATCCCTTCTGTGAGGATTTAGATGTCTTTGGAAATAATTCATTATTCCAGATGATAAATACCACAAGAACTGAGAGTGGGCGTAAAAAGTTAAAGGAAATATTACTACTTAAGAAATTACATTCTAAAGAAGTTGTAAATAAAAAGCAGAAAGCAATAAAAGAATTAGGAGAAAAGGTTGAGTGGAGACAAAAACTTTATATAGATGGTACCTTTAAGAAAAAGAAGGGGGAAGAGCTTGAAGAGTTAATAAAGTGGGGGAAGACACCTTCTGAAACAAGTTCTATTAAACTAATAATTGCAGGGATATTTATAGCAGTTACATTAGCTTTAATAATAGCATGTACATTTAAAATATTACCTTTTAGTATAGTTATTTTAGATTTAATGATTAATTATGTTGTAATTAAAATGCTAACAAAGGATATGAACCATGTAATAGAGTTATTTCATTCTATTAAAAATAGTGTAAGAGCTTATTCTAATATATTAAATTTAATAGAAAAAGAAGAGTTTACAAGTGAGTATTTAAATGAAACTAAAGCTAAACTTACTATAGGAGGCGAATCTTCTTGCAGTAAGGAAATGAATAGATTAGCTGATCTTTTAGATTGGGTTGGAGACTCAATGGCAAATGCATATTATTTTATTTTAAATGTCTTTGTATTTGCAGATGTATTTATACTATTCAACCTAGATAAGTGGAAAGAAAAGAATGGGGATTCTATAGAAAAGTGGCTTGAGGTTATGGGAGAATTTGATGCTCTATCAAGTATATCTAACATAAGCTTTGATCATGATGATTGGTGTTTTGGAAATATTACTGAAAAAGAAATAAAGGGCGTTAATATGGCTCATCCTTTAATTGGTGATAGAGCAGTTGCAAATACTTATGAATTAGTTGCTCCAAAGCAAATTACCTTGATTACTGGGTCAAATATGTCTGGTAAAAGTACCTTCTTAAGAACTGTAGGAATAAATCTTTTACTAACTTATATTGGAGCACCAGCTTGTGCAAAGGAATTTAGTTGTCCTATTATGAATATTTACACATGTATGAGAACAAAAGATAACTTAGAGGAAAGTATATCTTCTTTCTATGCAGAGATTTTAAGAATAAAGCTTATTATAGATGCTTGTAAAAGAGGAGAAGATGTATTTGTTTTACTTGATGAAATATTTAAGGGAACAAACTCTAAGGATAGACACATAGGTGCTACTGTTTTAATAAAACAGTTAATATCAAATGGAGCTAGAGGTCTTGTTTCAACACATGACTTAGAACTATGTGATTTAGAAGAAGAAATGAGAGAAGTAGAAAACTACAATTTTAGGGAGTACTATGAAGATAATAAAATTCAGTTTGATTATAAGCTTAGAAAAGGTAAGAGTAATACACAAAATGCTGTATATCTAATGAAGCTGGCTGGTATAGATTTTTGAAAATAATTCACGTTATTCCAATAAGAAAGTGGTTAGAAAATCTGACAAGCTATTAGGATTATGTTACAATAAAGTTGTAATGAAAAAGTTTTACTTAATATGAAGGGGAGAGTTATGAATATAGCGTTTTTTCTTACACCAAAGAATGAAGTAGTGTGTGAAAGTTGTGAAGCAACCATGAGACAGGTAATGGAGAAGATGGAGCATCACGGTTATACAGCTATTCCATTAATAGATAAGAGTGGAAAGTATGTTGGGACTCTTACAGAAGGTGACCTTTTATGGAAACTAAAGAATACACCTGACTTAAATTTTAAAAACACAGAATGTGTTAAGGTAAAAGAGATAGATAGAAGAGTATCTCATAAGAGTGTATCAATCAATTCAGATATAGAAAATTTAATTAATTTAGCAATAAATCAAAATTTTGTTCCAGTTGTAGATGACAATGGAATATTTATTGGGATTATAAAGAGAAGTGATATAATTAATTATTGCTATAATGAAATGAAAAAATAGTTAAGAGTTTTAGAAGAGGAATCGCAAGACGATTCCTCTTTTTTATTATTTAGGAAAGTACAAAAATTTTTTGAATAAATAAATTGAGGTGTTGACAAAATAGAAATTGAGTATTAATATCAAAATATACCCCCTACCCAGGGGGTGAGGGAGGTAGAAGATGAATTCTGATAAACAAAAAGCGTTACAAACACTAAAAACTTGTAGAGGACAAGTAGAAGCAATAATTAAAATGTTAGAAGACGAAAGATATTGCATAGATATTTCAAACCAAATAATTGCAGCTCAAGGATTATTAAAAAAGGCAAATAAGTTAATCCTTACTCAACACATGCATCATTGTTTAAAAGAGGCTGCAAGCAATGAGGTTGAAAGAGATGTAAAGATTGAGGAAGTTGTGGGGATTGTAAATAAGCTTATTGATAAGTAGTTTTAATAGGAGGAGTATAGCTTATGAAAAAAGATTTTAAAGTTACAGGTATGACCTGTGCAGCTTGTTCAAGTAGGGTTGAAAGAGTTTTAAATAAAATGGAAGGGGTTACTAAGGCTGAAGTTAACTTAGCAACTGAAGACCTTCATATAGATTATGATGATTCCAAACTTAATACTCAGGATATTATAGGAAGAATAGAAAAAGCAGGTTATGGGGCTTATGAGGTAAAAGAAGATACAAAGATTGATGAAGCTGATAAAGAAGATGCTATTAATTCTTTAAAGAAAAGATTTATACTTTCATTAATTTTTGCAGTTCCATTGCTTTATATATCAATGGGACACATGATGGGAGCACCCCTACCTAGTATTATAGATCCAATGACAAATGCAATGAACTTTGCATTAATTCAATTGATTTTAGTTATACCAGTAATGATTGTAGGTAGAAAGTTCTTTATTAGTGGCTTTAAAAACCTAGTTCATTTAAGTCCAAATATGGATTCATTAATTGCAATTGGTACATCAGCAGCATTTCTTTATGGAATATATGCTATAGTAAAAATTGCTGGTGGAGATACTCATTTTTCAATGGACTTATACTTTGAATCAGGAGCAACAATTTTAACTTTAATTACTTTAGGAAAGTATTTAGAAGCAAAGACTAAAGGAAAGACATCAGAAGCAATTAAAAAGCTTATGGGGTTAGCTCCAAAGAAGGCAACAATAATTGTAGATGGAGTAGAAAAAATTATTTCAATTGACGAAGTTAAAGTTGGGGATGTAATTTTAGTAAAGCCAGGAGAAAAGCTTCCTGTAGATGGTGAAATTGTTGAAGGAACAACTACTATAGATGAATCAATGCTTACAGGAGAAAGTATTCCAATAGATAAGAATATTGGAGATAAGGTTTTTGGAGCAAGTATAAATAAATTTGGTATGTTTAAATATAAGGCTACAAAGGTTGGTAAAGATACTGCATTAGCTCAAATAATTAAGCTTGTAGAACAGGCACAAGGATCAAAAGCACCTATAGCTAAAATGGCAGATATTATTTCTGGATACTTTGTACCAACAGTAATAACATTAGCAGTTATCTCAAGTATTGTCTGGGCAATAAGTGGCAAGGGATTAGAATTCTCGCTAACAATATTTATAGCAGTACTAGTTATAGCTTGTCCATGTGCTTTAGGATTAGCTACACCAACAGCAATAATGGTGGGAACAGGTAAAGGTGCAGAAAATGGTATTTTAATTAAAAGTGGAGTTGCCTTAGAAGGAGCTCATAAAATTAATACTGTTGTATTTGATAAGACAGGTACAATTACAGAAGGTAAACCCAAGGTTACGGATATAGTAACTAAGGGGTTAAGTGAAGATGAGTTATTAAGATATGCTTCTTCTGCAGAAAAAGGATCTGAACATCCATTAGGAGAAGCTATAGTTGTAGCAGGGGTAGAAAGAGGATTAGAGTTATTTGAAATAACATCCTTTAAATCTGTACCAGGAGAAGGTATAGTTACTTTAATTAATGATAAAAACATTCTTATTGGTAACAATAAGTTAATGAAAAATAACAATATAGATATAACTTCAGTAGAAAATGATGTTAAGTCATTAGCATCTCAAGGGAAGACACCAATGTATATGGCTATAGATGGGGATTTAGCTGGAGTTATTGCAGTGGCAGATACATTAAAAGCAAATAGTAAAAAAGCAGTTGAAGCACTTCATAAACTTGGAATTGAAGTAGTTATGCTAACTGGTGATAATGAAAAGACAGCACAAGCTATTGCTAAGGAAGTAGGAATAGATAAGGTTGTTTCAGATGTATTGCCAGGAGATAAGGCAAATGAAGTTAAGAGACTTCAAGATGAAGGGAAGAATGTTGCTATGGTTGGTGATGGAATAAATGATGCTCCAGCACTTGCAATGGCGAATATAGGTATAGCAATTGGATCAGGTACAGATGTAGCTATAGAATCAGCTGATATTGTTTTAATGAGAAGCGATATTCTAGATGTTGTTGGAGCTATCCAATTAAGTAAGGCAACAATAAAGAATATTAAAGAAAACTTAGGATGGGCATTTGGTTATAATACTTTAGGAATACCAGTAGCTATGGGAATTTTATATGCCTTCGGAGGACCACTTCTTAACCCAATGATAGCTGCATTTGCTATGAGTTTTAGTTCAGTATCAGTATTGTTAAATGCTTTAAGATTAAAAAGATTTAAACCTAAATTTTAATAAAATAGAAAGATTTTTTGGAGGGATTTATTATGGCAAAGTTTAAAATTGAAATGAATGGAATGTCTTGTATGCACTGTGTAGGACATGTGAAAAATGCATTTGAAGATTGTGGAAAAGTTAGAGGGATGGATGTAGAAATAAATAAAGCTGTAATCGAAGGAGATTTAACAGAAGAAGAAATTAAAGATATCATTGAAGATGAAGGATATGATGTTGTGAAGATAGAAAAGATTGACTAAAAAGCTGCCTAAGGGCAGTTTTTTTAGTTAATAAGGATAATTAAAATAATAAGGATGAAATTCTGCAACAAGCCGCTAGAATTTCTAAAATAAATTGAAGAGAGAAATTGCTCAAGCAATTTCTCTTCCTAATCTTTATTATCCTATTTAACTTTTTTATCTCTATTAAATACTAAAGTCCTGATTTATATTTTTCTAATTCAGCATCTAAATCGACATCGCCTAATTGTTCAAATTCACTATCAAAGTCATCAATGTTTTTTAATTCTCCAAGACCATTAGCCATAGCTTCTTCTCTAGCAATTTTTCTTTCGATATTATCAATATTAATAGAATTAGTTTTAGTTTCAACATTTGCTAAAACTTCATTAACCTTCTTAGAAGCTTTGGCTGTAGAGTACCTTGCAGCAGCTTCATCTCTGTAACTTCTTGTCTTTTCAAGTTCTTCTTCTAAAGCTCTTAAGTTTTTCTTTAAAGCATCTGCTTGAGCCTTAGATGTATTATAGGTAGTTACTAAAGATTCATACTTCTTATCAGCATCTACCTTCTTTGATAATGCTCTCTTAGCTAAATCTTCATTATTCTTAGAAAGAGCTAATTTAACTTTTGAATCATAATCAACAGATTCATTTTTTGCAGCATTCATCTTCTTTTCAATTTCATGAACATTACCTAAAACTTGAGCAGAGTTTAATTTAGCTTTGCTTAATTGTTCTTCCATATCCTTAATTTTTTGATCTAGTAATTCAATTGGATTTTCCATTTCATCTAAAGTTGAGTTAACTTTCCCTTTAATCATGTTTGACATTCTGTTAAAAATACCCATAACATAACCTCCTAATTTTATTAGTATTCAATTTAAATATCAAGTACATCATATTGTCAAAATAATATTATAACTAAATTATAATGGTAAAATATTGAAAGCACAAAGGCGAAATTAGCCTATAAAAGGATAAAAGAGTTAAGTGAAAACAAGTGGTATTTAATAACTCTTTATATCGTAATTTACCTCGTTGTAGCTATGTGATTCATTTTTTTACCTATTTTCTATATTATACCATAAACTTATTTGGGGTAAATATATAATATAATGTATATGCTACTTGTATTAGCAATAACAATAATATAGAATTTAAATTGGATTAAAATTGTATTTTAGGGAGTGATTTATATGACTAATGAAACAAACATGAATAGCATGAGTGAGTTTTTAAATGATTATGATGTTAAGAGAATAAGAGAAGGAGAAATCCTTGAAGGTAAGGTTATAGAAGTAAATGATAAGGAAGTAATAGTTAATATAAATTATGCTTTTGATGGAGTTGTATCTAAAGAGGAATTAACTTATGAAGGAACAAATCCTGAAGAAGTTGTAAAGAAGGACGATGAATTTAAAGTATACGTTTTATCACCTAATGATGGAGAAGGGTATGTATTACTTTCAAGAATTAAGGCTTTAGCTGTTACTGAAAGAGAAGAGCTAAAGAAGGCATTTAAATCAGGAGAATTAATAAATGTAAATGTTAGGGAAGCTGTAAAGGGCGGAGTTGTAGCTTATTATGGTGGAGTTAGAGTATTTATTCCAGGTTCTCAATTAGGTAGAGAAAGAGTTGAATCTTCAGCTGTAGTAGGAAAGACTCTTGAAGTTAAGTTAATAGAATTAGATTTAAGAAATAGAAAAGTTGTTGCTTCTAGAAGAGTAATAGAAGAAGAGCAATACCAAATAGAAAAGAAAAAAATGTGGGATTCTATTAATGAAGGAGAAAAGAGAACAGGTGTTGTAACAAAGATAGCTAAGTTTGGAGCATTTGTTGATATTGGTGGAGTTCAAGGATTAGTTCATATAAATGATTTAGCTTGGGGAAGAGTTAAGAGAGTTGAAGATGTAGTTAAGGTTGGAGACAAAGTTGAAGTATTTGTTGGTGAAGTTGATAGAGAAAAAGAAAGATTAGCTTTAGTTTTAAAGGATGTTAACAGTGAACCATGGAAGGTTCATGGAAGTTCTATAAAAGATGGAGCTGTAATGGAAGGTAAAGTAGTTAGACTAACTAACTTTGGAGCTTTCGTAGAAGTTTTACCTGGAGTTGAGGGATTAGTTCATATTACAGAAATAACTGATGAAAACATAGCTAAAGCAAGTGATGTATTAACCGTAGGACAAAATGTTAAGGTTAAAGTTCTAAGTGTTAATAAAGAAGATAAGAAGTTAAGCTTAAGCATCAAAGAAGCTGTTGAAAGAAATAAAGAATACATGAAGTATAATGATAGTGAAGAAGGATTAAGTTTAGGAGATTTATTTAAAGATCTTAAGTTTTAATTAATTAAATAAAAATATGGAAAAATCATATAGAGATTTCTCCATTATGCAGATGGGCGAAAAAAATTGACGGCTCTACAGTCGCCTTGGCGATTTTTTTACTGTCTAGAAAGGTATAAAATTTTAATCGGCTATTCAAGTATAATAATTTTATAATTTCCTTACTTTTAGTACGAGTGGGGTGGATATTTGTTTTGATGTGACTTGGAGCGCAGCGACGGAACAAGCAAAATAAATATCCACCTCACCTTTTTTATTGACAAAAAATGTGAAATGGAATATATTAAAAGTAAGTACTATGCAATACATAGTACTTACTTTTTATAAAGACTACTATGTTATACAAAGTAGGAGAAGGGATAGATTTGCTATGCAAGATAAATCGCAATTATTAAAAGGCGTTTTAGAAGGGTGTATATTGAAAATTGTAAAGCATAAAAAGGAAACGTACGGATATGAAGTGGTAACAGAATTAAGGACTTTTGGGTTTGGTCAATGTACAGAAGGAACGGTTTATCCATTGTTGACAAGATTAGAAAAAAGAAAAAGTTTAGCTTCACAAAAGAAGGAATCTCCACTTGGCCCTCAGAGGAAATATTATTCATTGACTGAAGAAGGAGAAAAAGAACTTGAAGAGTTTACAAGAACCTGGGACGAGTTTAAGGGGTTCGTTGACGGAATATTTAAGTATTATGAAGGGAAGTAGGATTGATGAATAAGTTAGATAAACAAATAAAAGTAAACTATAGCAATATGATGAAAATAGACAAAGGATATCAGGATTTAGTTACAAATATAGTATGTTATCTAAGAGGTAAATTAAATAGTGTTGATGCAGAAGAAGCAATTAATGATGTAAATGATATTTTATTAGGGGCTCAGTCTAGAGGCGAGGATCTAGGGGTATTAGTTGGAGATTACAAGGAGTTCTGCGAAAATATAATAGATGCGTATAGGGGAAGTGACAAGTGGTATTCACTAAAATCGTATTTCTATGACTTTGGAGGTATTTCCGTATATATGTTAGTGTTCTTTATTGCATTAGATATTCTTTCAAGTATATCTAATGTTAAGCCACTAACTTTATCTAATATTTTAAATATGAAATATACAATATCATTAGCACCAATTATATCTCTTATAATTGCCCTTATATTTTCTATTGGTGTAGTAAAATATATATGTACTCATCCAGTGGAAAATGAAAATGGAAATAAGAAGGAAGCTATAATGTTTTTTATAATTATTTTTATTGTATTATCATTTATGGTGGCATCAACTTTTTTCTTTAGAAAGATAGAGATATTTACCTTTAGTAATATACCGATAATAATTATTATAGCCTCTTTGGTATGTTTAGCTGTTATAGGAGCTAATATTATTAAATTCATAAAGGTTAGAAGAATGGATAAGGTATCCAATAAATATAAAAATATATAAATATATAAATATATAAATATAAGCTATAGGAAGGTGTTACCTATAGCTTATATTTAATTTTTTATCAAAATCAGATATATAATCTTCATATTCTTCTACCTATGTTATACATAAATTAACAACTCCAATTATTAATTTTAAAATAGAAAACGTACAGGTTAGTAAGCAGGACTTATGTTCCACTTAGCAAACTGTACGTTAAATATATAAATGTTATAGCATCTATAAAAATTTCAATGTAAGAAAAAACTGGAACTTGATAGTAATCTAATCTTTATAGCTTTTCTATCTTTAACATATTTGTTCCACCAGTTTGAGTTGTTGGCATTCCGGCAGCAACAATAATGTCATCTCCTGGATTAGCAAAGTCAACTTCAATGGCCTTATTTTTAGCTTCGGTAAGAATTTCATCTGTTGTATTAAACATTTCACATTTAAGAGGTAAAACACCAAAGTTTAATGCTAGATTTCTTCTAACCTCTTCAAAAGGAGTAATAGCTATTATAGGACATTGAGGTCTATATTTTGATAAAAGTCTAGCAGTGGAACCACTTTTGGTAGCAGCGACTATTGTTTTAGCATTTAATACAAAGGATGTTCTACAAGCTGAGTAGCTTATAGCATCCGCATAAGAAGATGTTGTAGGATCAATATTTCTGTTAAGTAAATGGTCATACTCTAGGTTTTCTTCAGCTTCAATAGCTATTCTAGACATTGTTTCAGCGGCTTCAACTGGGAAGCTACCAGAAGCACTTTCTCCAGAAAGCATTATGGCATCTGTACCATCAAATATTGCATTACATATATCAGATGCTTCGGCTCTTGTTGGAAGAGAGTTTCTTATCATAGAATCTAACATTTGAGTAGCTGTAATAACTATCTTACCTGCAGTATTACACTTCTTTATTATCTTCTTTTGAATTATTGGAACTCTTTCTATAGGAATCTCTACTCCCATATCGCCTCTAGCAACCATAACTCCATCAGTTACTTCAATTATTGAATCTATATTATCTACACCTTCTTGGCTTTCAATCTTAGCAATAATTTTAATATTTTCACCATTATTTTCTTTAAGAACTTTTCTAACTTCTAATATATCACTTGCTTTTCTAATAAATGATGCAGCGATGAAATCTACACCCATCTTACATCCAAATATGATATCATCTATATCTTTTTCTGTAATAGAAGGAAGTTGTATTTTTACATTAGGGACATTTACTCCCTTATGATTTTTAATCATACCTCCCACTAAAACTTTACACTTAATTTCTTTTCCAATTACATCTATTATTTCGAACTTTAATAGTCCATCATCTACTAAGATACTACCTCCAACCTTAACATCTTTATATAAAGTTTCATAAGAGATAGAACAGCGCTTATCATCTCCTAGAAGTTCTTCTCCACATACAAATGAGAACTCTTGGCCATTTTTTAATTCGACACCATCATTTACAAAATTATGAGTTCTAATTTTAGGACCCTTAATATCAAGAATTATTGCAGTTGAAGAATTCATTTCTTCTCTTAATTTTTTTATAAGATCAATTTTATCTTTATGGGTTTCATGAGTACCATGAGAAAAATTTAGTCTTGCAGCACTCATACCAATTGTAATAAATTTTCTTAAAGTTTCTTCATTGTCGCTAGCAGGTCCGATAGTAAAAATCATTTTAGTTTTTTGCATTTGAGATTCCTCCTAAAAATAATGTTTTTTGTCAAAATTATTATGTGCAAACATTAAAAAAGTAAGTAATGTTTATTTATTTTGCACATAATTAAAATAAGAAAATAATTTTATGATATACTGTAGATGTTTATAGTATAATTTTAACATATTATATCTGAAAAGGAGTCAAAATAATGGAAATTTTACAAAACTTACAACCTTATGAAGTATTTAAATATTTTGAAGAGATATCTAATATCCCAAGAGGATCAGGTAATGAAAAAGCTATAAGTGATTATTTAGTTAACTTTGGTAAGAATCTTGGATTAGAAACAATTCAAGATAAAGCCTTAAATGTAATAATTAAAAAACCTGCAACTAAGGGATATGAAAATGCACCTACAGTTATTATCCAAGGTCATATGGATATGGTGTGTGAAAAGAATAAAGATACAGAACATGATTTTACTAAGGACCCTATAAAGTTAGTTGTTAAGGGTGATGAAATATATGCAGATGGAACTACTTTAGGAGCAGATAATGGTATTGCAGTAGCTTATGCTATGGCAGTTCTTGCAGATAATTCAATAGAACATCCAGCTATAGAAGTTCTTTTAACTACAGATGAAGAAACAGGTATGACTGGTGCTATGAACATAAATAAAGATGACATACAAGGAAAAATTCTTCTTAATATTGATAGTGAAGAAGAAGGGTATTTACTAGTAAGTTGTGCTGGTGGAATAAGAACTAAATCTTCTTTAGATATTACTTGGGAAGCTTTAGATGATGAAAAGATATTTGAAATATCAGTAAGAGGGTTAAAGGGTGGTCATTCAGGTTCTGATATCCATGAATGGAGAGGTAACTCTAACAAACTTATGGGTAGAGTATTAAAGGATTTATTAGAAAAGATAGATTATAAAATAGTATCTATTAATGGTGGATCTAAGAATAATGCTATACCAAGAGAAGCAGATGGAATCCTTGCTATAAAGGCAGCAGATGAAGAAAAGCTAGTAAGAATAGTTGAAACATGGGATAAGGTATTTAAAAAGGAATTAGAAGCACAAGATCCAGGAGTTTCTTTAACTGTTAAGGAAGTTTCAGTAGAAAGCAAGAAGGCGTTTAATAAGGAAACTACTGAAAAGGCTGTAAACTTATTATTTGTTTATCCTAATGGAGTAAATACAATGAGTCGTAACATAGATGGCTTAGTTGAAAGTTCAACAAATATAGGCATACTTACAACTACTGACTCAGAAGTTATTTTTGATAGTGCTGTTAGAAGTTCAGTACCATCTTTAAGAGCTGATATAGAAGAGAAGGTTAAGACAATTACTGAATTAGCTGGAGCTAAATATTCTGCTAATGATGGATATCCAGGTTGGGAATATAAGGCGGATTCTAAGGTGAGAGAAATTTGCAAAGATGTATATAAGAAGATGTATGGTGAAGAACCTGTAGTTTATGCTTTACATGCTGGAGTTGAATGTGGTTTATTTGAAGAAATTCTTGGTGATTTAGATATGATAAGCTTTGGGCCTAATATAAGAGGAGCTCATACTCCAGAAGAACATTTATCTATTTCTTCTACTAAGAAGGTATGGGAATACTTGTTAGAAGTATTAAAGGCTATTAAATAAGGTTAAGCAAGATAAATGAGATAATAATGATAATTAAGATAGGGAAGAAACTGCTTTCGGGCAGTTTCTTTTCTTTAGTGAATGGAGAAGAGCAATAGTGGGTACAAGGTAAGAAATACAAGGTAAAAAGTTAAGCAGGTGAATAAAGATTCCTGAATATTTAAATCTATGATTTAACAATATGAATGTGATCAATAAGTGAGGATAAAACTTTGATAGCGATAAAGTTTCTATAGTAGTAAGGAGTATTTATAAATTAATAGCATTAGGGTGGACAATCTTTAGAAGCAAAAACTTTTTACTTTAAATTGTTAGTTATTTATATTAAGTAATAATTAGTATTGATTAATTAACATATTATGGGTATAATATTAATATAGTAATGAAATTCAAGGAGGAATAGAAGATGGACGTTAAAGAAAAAGTGTTAGAAGTTTTAAATAATTCAGCTGAGCCTTTAAAGGGAGGACAAATTGCAGAAATATCTGGGTTAGATAAGAAGGATGTAGATAAGGCAATTAAGGCTCTTAAGTCGGAAGAAAAGATCATATCTCCAAAGAGATGCTTTTATGCAGCTAATAAATAGGAATTATTAAGGGACTATCTATTGATGGTCTCTTTTTTGTTTAAAACTATGGATAACTATTCATTAATTAAAGGAAGGGAATATAAACTCTCTGTAGAATTATTATATTTAAGTGATTTAATGGGAGGAGAGTTAGTTGATAGATATTGGATTTGAATTTAAGGACTATTTAGTATCAAGTGTAGAAGAAGATGGACTAGAAGAATTAAATAATTGGATAAAAATAAATAATAGCGAAGATCATACTTGTTATTCATTAGATAGTCAAATGTTTTATAGAAGGTTTTTAGAATATTATGTAACGGAAAATGAATTCTTTTTAGAGATACACAAAAATAATGAGCTGGTTGGAGTGTTTAAAGGAAGATTAGAGTTAGAAAATAAGAAAGAATTATTTATATGGCTTTTCATAATAAAAAAAGAATTAAGGAATGAAGGCTATGGTTCTGAAATTGTGGCAGGAGTCATAGAATATTTTATAAGACAGTATACAATAGATACTATAAAAGTTGGAGTTGTACAAAACAATTTAGAGGGCATTTCTTTTTGGGATAGTAAAGGATTCAAAGTAGAAAGGATAGCTAAAGACTTTTTTCAAGATGAAGAAGAAAATGGAAGAAACCTAGTTATTATGCAAAGACAATAATATGTAAATAAAATGGCTTGACTATTTTGGAATAAATTACTATAATTAAAAAAGTAGGGCAAGAGGAACGTCCTATAAATGTGTGTGAAAATGTTTACTAAAACTATTGTGGGAAGTGAAACTTTCTTAAAGGAAGGGGAGTATCTATGATTTCAAAAAGAAAGATACTTACTAAGGCTGTAGCTATTACAGTTGTATGTGCAGCAGTTGCAATGGTAGGTGCAGAAAGTATAAGCGCAGATACAAGTGCAAAGACAAAACAGGGTGTAGTACTTAAGACAAGCGAACTTAAGGTTAATAAAGTAATTGTGTCACCTAAAAAGGTTGAAGAACAAAATACTGTACAATCTTCAAGATCATCAAACACAACAGGTAAGAAAAATACTAATTCTTCTATAAACAGAGGAGTGAACAAGTCATCAAGCCAAGTAGCAAATTATGCTTATAACTTCTTAGGAAGACCATATGTATATGGTGCAAATGGACCAAATGCATTCGATTGTTCTGGTTTTACAAGTTATGTATATAGACATTTTGGGGTAAGTTTACCACGTACAGCTAGATCGCAATTTAGTGCAGGAAGTGCAGTGTCAAGAGATAATTTAGCGCCTGGAGACTTAGTGTTCTTCAATACAGTAGGATACTTAGGTCATGTTGGTTTATACATTGGTGGCGGTGATTTTATACATGCAGCATCAAGTGGTAGGGTTAAAATAAGCTCTCTTAATGAGGGATACTACAGAACAAGATATGCAGGAGCAAGAAGAGTATTTTAATTTTAGTTTTTAGTGTATGAATATATGAGGTCTCTACTTAAATTTATTTAAGTAGAGATTTTTTTACGTCTAGGAAAATATAAAAATTTAATTTGCTATAAATCAAAGGTATTATTACAATTTCATATTAAAAAAATATAAAATTAAGGATAATAATTTTATATTTTCCTTACATTTAGTAGGAGTGGGGGGGGATTTGTTTTGATGTGACTTGGAGCTTTGTGACGGAACAAGCAAAATAAATATCCACTCCACCTTTTTTTGTGTTTAAATTACGAATATTTATCCTTTCTAAGTAATATACATAATATTAAAAAAGTAAGGGGGTAGAATATGAGATACACAAGATACGACTATAAGAAGAAAGGCGGAGGAGGTTTCTTTTTATGGATTCTATTAATCATTATTTTAGCAGTAGCTATAGGAATTACTATCTTCAAGATGTTTTTTAGTGAGGGGGAAATAAGTAATTCACTTAAAGTACCTAATAAAAGTCAGCAAGAAGAAAGTATTAATACAGCTGAGAATAGTAGCATATTTAAAATAATCCAATGTGGGTTGTTTTCTAAAGAGGAAAATGCTAATAGCACTTTAACAACATTACCTTCTTCTATGACTGGATTTGTAATTCAAGAGGATGGCAAGTTCAAAGTTATGGCGGGTATCTATAAAGATGAAGAAAGTGCAAAAAAAACAGAAGAGTTAACTAAGGCATCAATTAATAACTTCACTATTAAGTGTTGTATACCAAAGGATTCTTCAGAAAAAAAGATAGAGGCACAAATAATAGAGGGATACTTGCAGATAATAAATAAGTTTGAAGAAAGTGACGTAAAATCAGTAAAAACAGTTGATTTTAAAAAGTGGACAGAAGAAACAGTAGCAAATATAAAAAGTCCTAGTGAAGAAGTTCAAAATTTGGTAAAAGTTATTAAAGAGTTACCTGATGAATATACCCAAAAGGATGTTAAAACATCTAAGGATTTTTTATACAAATTACTCATAAAATATCGAGTATAGTAAAATCTTAAGAATAAATTAAAATGCATTAGAATTAAATGAACATACTTGTTTATAAGTATATATAATGATAAACTATATTAGGTGTAGTGATGCTTACAACCATTTGCTACACCTAAGATTTTATAAAAAATACAAAAAAATATGTCTATAAAATGATAAAAATGGCAATACTATTTGATAGTATACTTTAGGAGTGAGAAAATTGAAGATAGTATTAGCTTCAGCTTCTGAAAGAAGACAAGAATTATTATCTAGATTAGTTGAAGAATTCGAAGTTATTGTAAGTAATTTTGATGAAAATACGGTTGTTTTTAAAGGGAATGTAAAAGAGTGTGTAGAAAATATAGCTTTAGGTAAAGCTATAGATGTACAAAAAAATATACATGAAGACGTCATTATAATAGCAGCAGATACAATCGTAACTTTAGATAATAAAATTTTAGGTAAGCCTAAAGATGGGACAGAGGCTTTTAGTATGCTTAAAGATTTAAGTGGCAGAACACATAATGTTTATTCTGGAATTGTATTAATAAATACAAAGACAGGGAAAATTATCAAAGATTCCTTATGTACTGAAGTGAAATTTTCAAAGCTTAAGGATGAAGAGATAATTAAATACATAGAGAGCAAAGAACCACTTGATAAAGCAGGAGCATATGGAATTCAAGGTAAGGGTGGTATTTTTGTAGAAGAAATTAAAGGATGTTATTACAATGTTGTAGGACTTCCTTTGAATAAGCTTAAAAGTATGATGGATAAAATAATATAAGGGGTGGGGAATCTAATTTAAGAGGAGTGTATAAATGGACAACAATCTTAAGATTTTAGATTTACCATTAAGTGAAAGACCTCTAGAGAAATTACTTTCTTTAGGAGCGGAAAGTTTAAATAATTCAGAGTTATTAGCAATAATATTAAGATGTGGCGTTAAAGGAGAAAATGTTCTTTCTTTAAGTCAAAGAATATTATGCGAATTACAAGGCTTAGACGGTATTATGAATGCATCATACGACGAAATAACTTCAATAACAGGAATAAAAAAAGTTAAGGCATCACAGATTTTAGCAGTAGCTGAACTTTTTAAAAGATTTAATACTCTGAAGAGTAATAGAATTGAAATTGGAATATCAAATCCAAAGGATATATCTAAATTACTTATGAATGAAATGAGTTGTTTAAATCAGGAAGTTTTAAAATTAGTGGTATTAAATACTAAGAATAAAATTATAAGAGTAAAGGATGTATTTAAAGGAAGTTTAAACACATCAATAGTACATCCAAGAGAAATTTATTCGGAAGCTATAAGATGTGGTGGCGCTTCAATTATAATATGTCATAATCATCCTTCTGGAGATGCTACTCCTAGTAAGGAAGATATTAACATAACTGCAAGGATAAAAGAATGTGGTAAAATAATAGGAATAGAATTATTAGACCATATTATTATTGGAAATAATGAATATACAAGTTTAAAAGAAAAAGGAATTATATAGCTGAAAGGGGAAAAATACAATGGGATTTTTTGGAACAAGTAAAGACATGGGAATAGATTTAGGTACTGCGAATACTCTTGTTTTTGTAAAAGGAAAGGGAGTAGTTTTAAGAGAGCCTTCAGTTGTTGCTATAAATAATTTAACAAAGAAGCCTTTAGCAGTAGGTGCTGAAGCTAAACTTATGATTGGTAGAACACCAGGGAACATAGTAGCAATAAGACCTTTAAAGGATGGAGTTATAGCTGACTTTGATGTTGCTCACACTATGATTAAATCATTAATTGAAAAGGCTGCTAGTAAAGGTGGATTTAAAGCACCTAGAATTATAGTATGCTATCCATCAGGAGTAACAGAAGTAGAAAAGAGAGCTATTGAAGAAGCAACAAAGCTTGCAGGAGCAAGAGATGTTATCTTAATGGAAGAGCCAATGGCAGCAGCTATAGGAGCAGGACTTCCAGTAAGTGAACCAACAGGAAGTATGATAGTAGATATTGGTGGTGGAACTACTGAAGTAGCTATTATATCACTTGGAGGTATTGTAACTAGCAAGTCATTAAGAGTTGCTGGAGACGAATTAGATCAAGCAGTTATAGCTTACATTAAGAAAGAGTATAACCTTATGATAGGTGAAAGAACTGCAGAACAAGTAAAGATGGAAATTGGATCTGCTTATAAAGTAGAAGATGAAGATAGAATAATTGAAATTAAGGGAAGAGATTTAATAACAGGTCTTCCAAAGATTATTGAAGTTTCAGAGTCTCAAATAAGAGAAGCTCTTAAGGAACCTGTATATGCAATAATTGAGTCTATTAAGACAACATTAGAAAAGACTCCACCAGAACTTGCAGCTGATATTATGGAAAAAGGAATAATGCTTGCAGGTGGAGGAGCTTTATTAAAGGGATTAGATGTGTTAATTGGAAAAGAAACAAATATGCCTGTTCATATAGCGGAATCACCTCTTGACTGTGTAGTTCTAGGGGCAGGAAAAGCTCTAGAGGATTTCGACAAAATAAGTAGAGAAGAAAGATAGAGCATAATATATGAAGCTTCTTAAGAACAAACTGACAGTAACTATTATAGTGCTGTCAGTTGCATTTTTAGGGTTAATTACCCTTACTGTTAGTAGAGACGATAAAGGATTAGAAAGTGGAGCAGGCAGCACTTTAAATCCAGTTCAAAAAGTTGCATATGGTTTTAATAGAGGTGTAAAAGATTTTGTTGATTTCTTTTTAAATTTTTCAGATGTTAGGGATGAAAATAAAGAATTAAAGAAAGAAAATGATAAGCTTAAGGCCGAAATAGATGAGTATTCTAAATTAAAAGAAGAAAATGAAAGACTTCAAAAGGTTTTAAATTTTAAAGATGAAAAGAATAACTATGATTACATAGGTACTAATATAATAGGTATTAGTGGCGATAGTATACTAAACGGATACATTGTTGATAGAGGAAAAGACGATGGAATAGAAAAAGGGATGGTAGTAATTTCAGCTGATGGTCTTGTGGGACAAGTTTCCTCGGTAGGGAAAAATTGGGCTATAGTACAATGTATAGTAAATGAAAATGTAAAGGTTGCTGTTATGGTAGACAGCACTAGAGAAAACACAGGAATACTACAAGGATATAAAGATTATTTTAATAATAATTTAGCTAAGGTTCTAAATCTTCCTATGGATTCAGAAGTAAAAGAAGGGGATGTTATAGTTACTTCAGGATTAGGAGGATATTATCCAAAAGAAATTAAAATTGGTGAAGTGGTTTCTGTTGAGGAAGATAGGGTTAAAGTAATGAAGAGCGCTATAGTAAAACCTTATGTAGACTTTAATAAAATAGAGGAATTATTTATAGTGGCTCCAAAAGATAAAAGAGAAATAAAATATGACTAAGAGGTGTGGGATATGAAGAGATTTATAATAGTATTAATATCAATATTATTATTGATATTAGATAATTCATTGTCACCCTTTATAGCTATAAAAGGAGTATATCCAAGTCTCTTGTTTATCTTTGCAATAGCCTATTCTATAATCAATGGGAAAAAAGAAGCAGTATTTATAGGAGTAGTAAGTGGATTATTACAAGATATATTCTTTTTTAATGGATTTGGAATTAATGCACTAGTCAATATGTTATGTTGTCTTTTTGCAGGATTAGTTGGTGAAGGTATATGGAGAAATAAGAAACTTATTCCTGTAGGAACTATGTTTGTAACTACTTCATTAAGAGTGTTTGGAATCTTTATTATAATGTATTTATTAAAAATTAAAGTAGATGTGTTAAGAGGTATTTTTGCTGGACTTTACAATTCTATAATTATGTTTTTTGCTTATCCTTTATTTTATAAGTTTTTATATAATGATGAGGAAAAAACAAAGTGGAGGTTTAAATGATAGTTAATAAACCCAATAAGAAAAAACAATTATCAAGATATTCTGTCTTACTAATAATTATGGGAATTATATTTACAGTGATGACAGTAAAGCTCCTTTATATTCAAGTATATAAACATGATGATTATAAGGAAAAAGCTGATACAACATCAACAAAATTTGTATCAGAAAAGGCACCAAGAGGAATTATATACGACCAAGATGGTAATCTTCTAGCTACAAATAAGCAAACTTATTCAATAAGCTATACATCTACAGATTTATCAAATAAACAATTCTTTACTACTATGGATGAAGTGTTTAAGATACTTAAGGATAATGGGAAGACTTTTGAAGATACTCTTATATTAAAGTTGAATGATAAAAATCAGTGGTATTTAGAATATAAAAATAGTGATGATGATTTAATTAAAATAGAGGATTTAAGATTTAAGAAGGATAGAAATCTTGATGCGGAAGTACAAAAGAAATTATATCCTGATGCTGATGAGCTTAGTGATGAACAAAAAGCTAAAATAGATGATGAGTTAGTTAAAATTACCCCTCAACAAATCTATTATAAACTTGTTAAGGATTATGGATTAATTAGTTTAATATATCCAAATCCTACAAAAGAAGAGCAAGATATGATTAAAAACATGTCTGGAGAAGAAATTGCAAAAGTTGTATCTGAAAAATATAGTCTTACACAACAAAGAGATTATATTGTAATAAAAGATGCATTAAAAATGAGAAGTTATAGTGGCTATAAGTCTGTAACAATTGCAAGCAATATAGAAAAAGATATATATTTCAATATTATGCAAAGACTTAATGACTTACCAGGTATTGATGTTGTTCAAGAGCCAATTAGATATTATCCATATAAAACTACTGCATCATCAGTATTAGGATATTTATCTTCTATAGATACATCTCAAAAAGAGAGTTATGAGCTAAGAGGATACGATGCATCTTCAGATCTTATTGGTATTTCAGGAATAGAAGCAGCCTTTGAAGAACAATTAAAAGGTGTAAAAGGTGGGACTACAGTAAAAGTAAACTCTACAGGTAGAGTAACTGAGGAGTTATTTAAGTTAGAATCTTACCCAGGAAATAATGTGCATTTAACAATTGATAAAGATGTTCAATATGCTGCAGAGCAAGCCTTAAAAGATAAGATGGAAGAGATTAAAGCAAAGAATAATGGTGAGTTTAATACAGCTAATAGAGGAGCTGTAGTAGCAGTTGAGGTAAAAACTGGAAGAATACTAGCATCTGCATCATATCCAGATTTTGATCCTAATTTATTTGCTATACCAGGACAGCTTACTACTGAGGAGTATAAAAAATATTTTAATCCGGATCTTGAGACATTTGGAAAAGAACTGATAAAAACTAAAAACTTAAAGAATGTTACAGTAGATGATTTATTTCCAGACTATGGAGATGGTAAAGGGAGAAGAGATATATATGATTTATATCCTAGATCTTTCTTTAACTATGCGACACAAGGTTTATTACCACCAGGATCTATTTTTAAGCCTTTAACTGCAGTTGCTGGTTTAGAAGAAGGTGTTGTTAATCCCGATACAATTATCTATGATAAAGGAAAGTTTACTGAGCATTCAGATGTATATGGAAACTTCCAACCAGAATGTTTAATATATACTACTAGACATCAAACTCATGGTGCTGTAGATGTAGGTAAAGCGCTAGAAGTTTCATGTAACTACTATTTCTATGAAATTGCTTATAGATTATACCAAAAGGCAGGTGGTGGTGTTAATGCTATGGACACCATTGCAAAATATGCATGGAAGTTTGGTCTTGGATATGATGTTAATAGTCAAACTGAGAGAGGAACTGGTATAGAAATAGAAGAAAGAGTTGGGCAAGTATATAGTTTTGATGCATATAAAGAAAATGCAATCTATTATGCTAAATTTGATTTAGCAGCTGCTTTAGAAAGTGGTTCATATGAGAATATGTATACTTTTATTCCTTTTGATTATTCATATAGGGATGAAGATAGCGAAAAAGTTTATAATGCTAAAAAGAGTTTAAAAGATAAAGTAGAAGATGCATTCTGGAAGTTAGGTACTGATGAAGAAATAACTAGCAATGAAGAACTTGCAAAAACTTTAGTAAGTGATATAAAAACTATAATGAGTAATTCAGAGCTATATAAGAAAAATGTAGAGGAATATAAAGCTAAAGGTAAAACTTATAATGAATCAGCTCAAGCAAATACTATAGCAGAAATTATTGCTAGATTTATAATAAATGATAGAGGTACTGTTATAAAGTCTCCAGCTCAAGAAGTAAATTCATCTATAGGTCAAGGTATGAATAACTTTACACCTATGGAGCTTGCTGGGTATATTGCAACTTTAGCTAATGGTGGAACAAGATATAAACTTCATTTTGTTGATAAAATAACGACACCAGATGGTAAAGTTGTTCAAGAATTCCCATCACAGGTAGTAGAAAAGATAGAAATGAAACAATCTACTATAGATGCAATTAGAGATGGTATGAGAAGAGCGAACAATGAAGATGGAGGAACAGCTGCTGCAGCATTTAGAGGATTCCCAATAGAAACAGGTGGTAAAACAGGTACAGCTGATTTTAGGGATAACCAATCTGATATAGGAAGAGCACCATATGCAACTTATGTCAGCTTTGCGCCATTACATGATCCTGAAATAGCATTTGTAGGTGTTGTTTATGATGGAGGACATGGTTATTATACTGCGTCAGTAGCTCGTGCTGTTTATGAGGCATATTTTAAAGATAGGTTACCAGAAGGATATACTTCTGAAAGTTATCAAAAATATGTAGTAGGAGCTCCAGCGGACAATAAGGCAAGTAATTAAAATTTTATACCTTCCTAGCCAGTAAAAAAATTAAAAGGAGAAATCGCGTTGTGATTTCTCCTTTTTTTCTTGTAATTAAATATTACCAGTTTCAGCAATTTTATGATAATGTCTACAAAATCATAATATTTAATGATATAATAAAATAGATTTCTTATAATAAGAAGGAATGTAATATTTTTTGTTGAATTATATAAGTGCTAGTAATTGGTGGAGGGTAGCCAATGGGAAATGATAGAATAATTATAAAAGGAAATAAAGAGGGATTAAATGCAATAATAAATATAGATAAGTTTGGCAACTTTGAAGAGATGTTAGATGCATTAATAGAAAAACTTTCAAAAGGAAAGAAGTTCTATAAAGGATCAACTTTATGCATAACAACAAAGCTTTCCTCTTTAACAGAAAAGGATGTAGAAAGTTTAAAAGTTGTTTTGTTTGAAGAGATTGGTATAAAAGATATAGTGTTTGAAGATAAGGATGTAAAGGATAAAGAATCGGAATCAAAAATATTCAATGGGGTTTACGAAGGCAGAACTAAGTTCATTAGAAAGACTGTAAGAGGTGGACAATGTGTTGACTTTCAAGGGAACATTGTAATTGTTGGCGATGTAAATAGTGGAGCTGAAGTATATGCAGGGGGCAATATAATTGTTCTTGGTAGCATAAAAGGAAATGTGTATGCAGGAGTTGGGGGAAATAGAAAAGCTATAATAGCAGCATTTGCACTTCAGCCTGAAATCTTAAAAATAGGAGATATAATAACAATTTCTCCAGACGATTTTGAAAAGCCTAAATATCCAGAAGTGGCAAAAGTAAAAGATGATGCCATAATTGTTGAACCGTATTTAACTAATAAGTATATATATTAAAATGTGGAGGGATTCGTAAATGGGAGTATCGATAGTAATAACATCAGGAAAAGGTGGCGTTGGAAAAACAACAACAACAGCTAATCTAGGTACAGCATTAGCAGCATTAGGAAATAAAGTTGTAGTTGTTGATGGTGATACAGGATTAAGAAATTTAGATGTATTAATGGGGTTAGAAAATAGAATTGTTTATACCATTATTGATGCTATAGAGGGAAGATGTAGATTAAAACAAGCTTTAATTAAAGATAAGAGATTTCAAAATCTATTTTTACTTCCAACAGCACAAACAAAGGACAAGGATGATATAAGTCCACAACAAATGTTAAAGTTAGTTAATGAATTAAAGAAGGATTTTGACTATATTCTTATAGATTCACCAGCAGGAATTGAGCAAGGTTTTGAAAATGCTGTAATTGGAGCTGATAGAGCAATAGTTGTAGTAAATCCAGAAATTACTTCAGTAAGAGATGCTGATAGAGTAATTGGTAAGCTTGATGCAAAGGGATTAGAAGATCATGGAGTAATAGTAAACAGACTAAATTATGAAATGACTAAAAGAGGAGACATGTTGGATGTTTCAGATATAATTGAAACTCTATCAGTAAAGCTTGTTGGGGTTGTTCCAGATGACAAAAATATTACTGTGTCAACTAACAAGGGTGAACCAATTGTTTTAGAAGAAAAAGCTTATGCAGGTGAAGCATTTAGAAATATAGCAAAGAGAATTACAGGGGAAGATGTTCCTATAATGGATTTACAAGAAAATTCAGCAGGATTCTTTGGATCTTTAAAGAAGTTATTTGGACGTAAATAAAGGGGGGACGGAGAATATGGGACTTTTTGATGGCTTTTCAGCAAAAATTAAACCCAAAGAGGTTGCAAAAGATAGACTAAGGTTAATACTTATTCATGATAGAGGAGATATTCCTGGAGAAACCTTAGATAAAATGAGAGATGAAATATTAGAAGTATTATCTAAATATATAGAAATCCAATCAGATGACGTAGAAATTTCTGTTACTAAGAGTGAATGTATTGAAGGAGATGCACCTTCGTCTTTAGTAGCAAATATTCCTATTAAAGCTGTAAGAGGAAGATAGAAGAATTTCGAGCTTTGCTCGAAGTTCTTCTTATTTTTGGCAGGAAAAAATTAATATTTTCTTATATTTTGTCATATTATATTTATTCTATAGAGAAAAAGGCAATAATAATATATAATTATGTTTGTAATCTCTGAAAGTATGGAGGTGTAACATTGGAGAGAAGAGATAGAATTTTAAGTAGATATAAATTAGATTTTAAGCTTATTAGAGAGATAGATAAGGGATTGCTATTTTCAGCTATAGCACTTATGCTGTATGGAATGCTTAACATATACTTATGTACAAAGGGAGATGTAGCACCATTCTTTTTCGTAAAGAAACAATTTATGTGGTTTATTATATCAATGGTTGCTTTATATTTCTTAGTGGCAGTAGATTATTCTGTTATATATAGATATGTACCTATTTTTTATTGGGGTTCAGTTATTTTGCTATTATGTGTATGGATTCCGGGGATTGGTGTTAAGGTTAATGGAGCTAGAGGTTGGATTAACATAGGAATATCTAATCTTCAGCCTGCAGAGCTGGCCAAGTTTGGTATTATCTTAATGGTAGCCAAACTCTTAGAGGAAATGGACTATGAGGTTAATAACTTAAGAAATATAATTAAGATAGGTATTTACTGTATGATACCAGTAAGCTTAATTCTTATTCAACCAGATATGGGAATGACAATGGTTTGTTTCTTTATAGTTTTAGGTATGTTATTTATTGCAGGGTTAGATAGGCGTATAATAATAGGTGGATTCTCTGCATTACTTATTGGAGTAGTTGTTTTATGGAATTCAGGATTAATATTACCTCACCAAAAGGCAAGAATAACAGCTTTTATGAATCCAGAAACAGATACATCAGCTCAAGGATATCAGTTAAATCAATCTTTAATTGGTATTGGATCAGGAGGAGTTGTAGGAACAAGACCATCCTTAGATCCAGAGGTTTCTCCAGGGTATGCAGGTACTCATGTTCCAGAAATTCAAACAGATTTTATATTTGCAGCTATAGGAGAACAATGGGGATTCTTAGGAGCCATGCTTTTATTATTACTGTACGGAATACTAATTACTAAAATGATTAACATAGCAAGAAAGGCAAAGGATAGATTTGCATCATTAGTTTGTATTGGACTAGTATCATATTTCTTATTTGCCATAACTCAAAACATAGGTATGACAATAGGACTTATTCCTATAACAGGTATTACACTACCACTTATAAGTTATGGAGGAAGTTCTCTGCTTACGACAACAATGGCTGTAGGACTAGTTCTAAACATAGGTATGAGAAAGAAAAAGATACATTTCTAAGAATTTAGGGGGATAAGATTATGAGAGTAGCATTAATTGCTCATGATAAGAAAAAGGAAGAAATAATTCACTTCGCAAAGAAACATAAGGATATTTTAAAAAATCATGAACTTGTAGCAACGGGAACTACAGGATTAAAAATTAATGAAGCTACAGGATTAGAAGTTCATAGATATTTATCAGGGCCATATGGTGGTGACCAGCAAATAGGTGGAAGTTTAGCTGAAGGAGACATAGATTTAGTAATATTTTTAAGAGATCCTTTAACAGCTCAACCACATGAACCAGATGTTTCAGCATTAATTAGAATTTGTGATGTCCATAAGGTGCCAGTTGCAACTAATATAGGAACAGCAGAAATTCTAATAAATGAGTTAGCAAAAAGATAGTTAAAAGGGGCTGTATCAAAATAAATTTTGATATTCGCTGATAGAAAAAGGAAGTTCGAATTTGAACTTCCTTTTTTGTGC
>OIFK01000087.1_pt1 | contig 70488 bp, 73 predicted proteins | sample 1582071 | NCBI WGS metagenome assembly OIFK01 (sample SAMN07501052, study PRJEB24779) | human gut metagenome | isolation source: stool | host: human infant | place: USA: Pittsburgh, PA | reverse complement strand
AGGACGGATTCGAACCATCGAAGCGAATCGCAACAGATTTACAGTCTGCCCCCTTTGGCCACTCGGGAACTCCTCCAATTTTTAGTTTTCTTCAAGTACTGTAAGCACCGAATCAACAATAGTTAGTATATATTCTATGCTCTTATATTTCAACTCCCAAATGACTCCATATATCAAAATTATCCTTAATTTACTCTATATCTATCACTTTTACTCCCATTTAATACTACATCCGTTTTTTCTACACATTTTCTTTAATATTATTAAAATTTACATATGGAGATAATATATTCTTTATTTTCTCATAATCCTCGCTACTTAATCTAGTCTTTAAAATTGATATAGCATTTCTCATTCCACTTTCCTTATCTTCACCATTTATAGTATCTTCTATCATACCTATATCACTTGTTGACATTGTTGTAATAACCTTTTTTAGTTCTTCATAATCTTTCCTAGGCATTTCATTGTATATATCCTCTACACTTACCTTTAATATAGGATCTACATCAACAGATACTTCTTTACTTTCCTCTTCTTCCTTACTCTCTACTTCTTTTTCACCATTTTCACTGTTAACATCTTCATTTGTAACTGCACCTAAGTTCACCATATCCTCTACTGACTTTGGTTCCCAGAAAAAAATAGTATATATAGTAGTAAAGCTTGCTAAAAGAATTACTAATCCAACAAAAACTTTTTTCACTTTTTTTCACTCCCTTCATATTTGATTTATTGCCACTTAGCATTTTTTTATTCTTATATACTATTTATTAGTTCCCCCTCATATATTATTGAAGGGGGTGTTATGGCTTGAATAAAAGGAAGGTTCATTATAAATCTGCACTAGCTTATTATGAAATTGCAGAAGGAATAAAAGATTTTATGAAAGATAATACAGCTATAGTTTGTATAGGAACTGATAAATGTATTGGAGATTGTTTAGGGCCTTTAGTTGGTACTATATTAGAAGAGAATCTCTTTCCTTTACCAATCTATGGTACTATATCAAATCCCATTCATGCTTTAAATATAGATAAACGATTAGAAGAGATAAATAAATTACACCCTGATGCTTGCATAATTGGTATTGATGCTTGTTTAGGTGAGAATAAATCAATAGGTGAGATTCATACTAGAGACTATGCTATACATCCTGGAAAAGGAGTTGGAAAAACACTTCCTGATGTAGGTATGGCCTCTATAATAGGTATAATAGACTCAAGTGATAATGCCGACTTCTTTTCTTCTAGATCTATTCGCTTATCTCTAGTTCTAGATATGGCCAAGGTTATTTCAAGAGGTATTATACATGCATATTATTTAAACAAAGGAATAAATTTAAAAATATAATAATTTTCTTATATATAAAAAGTGAGAAACTTTACAAAGTTTCTCACTTTTTATGTTACTCTATTAAAACTACTTCTTGATTATTTAAGTTATTATCCAACTTATCAAAATAAGCAAGAACCTTTCCAGTTCCTTCTGCAACACATTCAACTGAGTCAGTTGCAACTACAGCACTTACTCCAGTTTCAAATTCAATAAGCTTGTCTAATCCATCTAATAAAGCTCCCCCGCCAGTTAAAAGGATACCCTTTTCTATAATATCTGCCGCTAATTCTGGAGGAGTTTTTTCTAACACTGCTTTTACAGCCTCTACTATTGAAGTAACAGGTTCTTGTAGTGCTTGTCGAATTTCTTCAGTTGTTATTGCTACCTCATCTGGTAAACCAGTAACTAAATTTCTACCCTTCATACTTGAAGTTAAATTTCTAGATCCTTTAAAGGCTGAACCTATTGTAACCTTTAATTCTTCTGCAGTCTTTTCTCCTATCATAATTTTATGCTTACTTCTTACATACTTTATGATAGCCTCATCAAATTTATCTCCTGCACTTTTTATTGAGGATTTAACAACAATACCACCAAGGGAAATTATAGCTATATCACATGTCCCCCCGCCAATATCAACTACCATTGATCCATTTGGCTTTGTTATATCTAATCCAGCACCAATTGCTGCTGCTAAAGGCTCCTCTATCAGATTAACTCTCTTTGCTCCGGAATTTCTTGCTGCATCTATTACGGCTCTTCTCTCTACTTCTGTAGCCTGTGAAGGAATGCAAACCATTACCTTAGGAGCAACCATGTTTTTCTTTCCAACAGCTTTAACTATAAATGCCTTTAACATTTTTTCGGTTACATCATAATCAGAAATAACCCCATCTCTTAATGGACGAACTGCCACTATATTTCCTGGTGTTCTTCCAATCATCTTTCTTGCTTCTTCTCCAACAGCCAATACCTTATTATTAATTTTGTTTATAGCAACAACTGATGGTTCTTTTAATATAATACCTTTACCTTTTTCATAAACAAGCACAGTAGCTGTACCCAGGTCTATTCCCAACTCTACCCCTGATCTCCAAAACCACATTTTTTTCACTCCCATATATAAAAATTACATTTAGATATCGATTTCTTCAAAATTCTGCCTATTCTTTATTATATATGGAATATTCTTATCATTCAATAGCTTTATACTTTAATTTAGTGGCTTTTCCGCCTCTAATATGTCTTTCTGCTTTATTAAGTTCTAAAATACTATGAGTTTTTTCTGCAATAAGTGGATTTATTTTTGGTAATCTCTCTGTCATGTCTTTATGAATTGTACTTTTACTTACACCAAAAACTTTAGCAGTTTTCCTAATAGTAGCTTTTGAATCAATTATATATTGTGCTACCTCAAGAACTCTTTCTTCAATATAGTCTTTCAAAATGCTACCTCCTTCATTTTTATTTCTTTATGATTTTTAATTATTGACCAGTCATTCCTTTTTCAAGGAATGACTGATTAATATAATTTCTAATAAATTACTTTAAGTTGTATGAAAAATACTTTAATGGGTCTACTTGTTTTTCTTGTGAATTTATTACTTGTATATTTAAAAATTCACCAAACTTATCACCAAATATCTTTACAGTATTTCCAACTTTGCCAATAATAGTGCTAGATGTTACCTTATCTCCAGCCTTCACGTTAACCTTAGGATCAAGATTAGCATAAACAGTCTTTAATCCATTAGCATGCTTAATAACAACTCTTGTTCCTTCTTCAACATCTCCAACGCCTACTGTTTCTACAACACCTTCTGCTGCTGCTTTTACTTCTGAACCTATCTTAGATTTAATATTTACTCCAGATAAAACACGTTGATTCCCTTCATCATCAATAATTTGAGGAGTTGTCTTAAACTCTCTAATTAAAGTTCCTGAAATTGGATTAACAAATTTCACTTCTGTAGTATTTGATACAGCAGTAGTCTTTTCATTATTCTTATTGGTTGTATTATCTACTCTTTCTGCATTTTGCATGTTATTACTTACATCTTTATCATCAACATTCAACGAAATTTCTTTATTATTCTCTTCTTTTTTAGGATCTGTTTGTAAATTACGTGATTTCTTAAAATACACAGTTCCAAGTGTTGTGACAATACACAAACATAGGAAAAGTACTACGTAAAAACCCTCCTTCCTAAAAAAATCTTTCACCTTTTGTACATTATTTTTGTCCATATAAACACCTCCTTTTTCTATTGTTTCCTTTTTATATAAATTAATACATATTATCCATATTTAATTTGTTTTTATTTTAAAAAAATAAGGATATAAAATAAGCATTTAACTTATCTTATATCCTTACCTTATTAAAAGTTTTTAATCGCTATTTATACACTATTTTTTCAATTTCTATTCCTGAATAATAATGTTTTAATATCTCTTTATAATTCTTTCCATCCTTGCCCATAAAGTTTGCTCCCCATTGGCTCATTCCAACTCCATGTCCATATCCTTTACAATTAATTTTAATCACATCATTTCCATATTCAATTGTAAAATTTGATGACCTAAGATCAAATAACTTTCTAAAATCAATTCCTGAAATACTTTTTGTTCCTAATGCTATACTTTTTACATATTCAGCATTAGTTCTAGATTCTATCTTCACTTTATCTTTCACATTTGCTGTTGTTACTCCAGAATCCTTATATGTTTTATTTATTGTATTTACAAACTCATCAAATCCAATTTCCTTTGTTGTACTATATTTTGTAGCCTCTTCATCCCATGAACTATCTACTGATTTTAAATAAGGAATATCTCCCGAGAATACTTCTAAGGAATCCTCTGTCTTCCCCCCACTGATGGCGAAGAATTGAGGATACTTAACTATTTCATCCCCATATATCATAACTTCTCCCTCTGTAGCCTTAACAGAGCTAACAATCTTATCCCAATAAGTTTCTGCTTTTACACTATCCCACTTCTGCATTCTTTCATCCTTACTCATATATGCTTGGCAGTGAGTTGATGAGCAAATTTCTGCCCCATGCTCTTTAGCTGTTTTACAAGGAGAAATTCTCTTAGAAAAATAAAAAGTTCTAGCTGCTATGGATTGAGCCTTTATTGCCTCTTCATTAAATTCTGCAGGCATTTCTGCGGCTACTACCCCAACTATATAATCCTCTAAACTTATTTCTTCTACCTTCTCTGTGGCAGTATTATATACCTTTACTTTATCACTGCCTCTAACTATTACCCCTTCATCTTTAACATATTTTATAGTATCATCACCAAGTTCAAAAGAGCTTGTCCGTTTAAATGGAGATACAATAAATATACTACAAATTATTATTGTAAAAGAAATTATAAATATGGTTATATAAGAAATAACTTTAAATTCATTTTTCGCACCATTATAATTCATTTCTCCCTCCTAAAAAATAATTTCTTTTTATTATATGCTTACATAATTTTAGTTATCACTACTCTCAATAAGCTTTATTATTTTCTAATATTTATATGTTTATATATATTTATATTCATATATTTATATAAATATATATTCTTATATTTATATATTTTTGCATAAAAGAAGCTATATCCTAACGATATAGCTTCTTTATAAAAAAATTATAATTCCTTTTTAATACTTAACTCTTTCAATATCAGCTCCAAGACCCCTGAATTTCTTTTCAATATCTTGATAACCTCTATCTATATGATAAATATCTCCTATTTCTGTTGTTCCTTCAGCTACTAGCCCAACCAAGATCATAGCGGCTCCTGCTCTTAAATCTGTTGCTTTAACCTCGCATCCAGTTAGTTTATTAACGCCTTCAACAAAAGCTGTTCTGCCATCTATTTTAATTTTAGCTCCCATTCTAGTAAGCTCTGCCACATGCATAAATCTATTCTCAAATATAGTTTCTGTTACTATGCTGGATCCCTCAATTAAACATAATAAGCTCATCATTTGAGGTTGCATATCTGTAGGGAATCCTGGATAAGGTAAAGTTTTAATATCTACAGGTTTCTTAGGACCTGTTCCATCAACTATTATAGATTCTCCTAACTCTTCAAAATTAATTCCACATTCTTTTAGTTTCTCTATTAATGGTCTTAAATGTTCACCATTTATACCATTAATTTTAATAATACTGTTTGTCATTGCTGCACCTATCATAAATGTTCCAGCTTCAATCCTATCATATATTGGTTTATATTTAATTCCGCTTAAATGGTCTACACCTTCTATTGTAATTTTTCCTGTACCAGCTCCAACTATATTAGCTCCCATTGAGTTTAAAAATTCTGCTAGATCCCATATTTCAGGTTCTTCTGCAGCATTCTCAATTATAGTTTTTCCTTCTGCTAATACAGCAGCCATAATTATATTTTCAGTTGCTCCAACTGAAGGGAAATCCAAATAAATTCTATTTCCTTTTAGTCTATCCACCTTAGCTTCTACATATCCATGTCCAATATTTATCTCAGCTCCTAAAGCTTTAAAGCCTTTCAAATGGAGATCAATTGGTCTGCTACCTATATTACATCCTCCTGGAAGTGATAATTTACAATAGCCAAACCTGGCTAACATAGGACCCATTATTAAAAATGAAGCTCTCATTTTCCTTATCAATTCACTATTAGCATCAACAGGAATTAATTTCTTTGTATTTATTTTTATCTTGTCATCCGCTATTTGTAAATTACAATTTAAACCGCTAAGTAGGTTACATATAACTAAAACATCTTCTAGCATCGGTATATTTTCTAATTCAATATCCTCTTTCGAAAGAATTGTTGCTGCAATTATAGGCAAAACCGAATTCTTCGCTGCGCTTATGTTTACCTCACCACTTAGCTTTTTTCCACCTTTAACTACTATCTTTTCCATATTCTCCTCCATAATGACTTATTAGTATGTTGAAAAAATTATTGGTGTACCAATAACTAAGTAAGTCCCTTTATCGTAGTTACTTACTGCAAAATTGACCCTTTCTCCATCTTGTAACTTAGCTGTTCCAACATAACCATTATGGATATCTAGGGCATTTATGTCTTTTATGTTTTGTGCTTCCGTAATAAGATCTAATCCTTCTTCTGTATTATTTATTTTTCCCTTTATATATTTAAAATATCTAGGTTTACTTGAAGTATTAACTTGTAATTGTGATAAATCTTGTATTAAATTTAGTAATTTTTTGTCTTTACTAAAATTAGTTATTACTGCATCTACTAATGTTTTTTCCTTATTTTCATAAACAGTTATATTTATTTCTAAATTATTGCACTTCATAAAAATACTATTTTGGGTCACTTCAGAAATACTTGAATTATAATGTTTTTTCACCTTTTTTTGTATTGAATTTAAAGTATCTTCTAGTGGCATATTACTTTCATATTCTATTTTTACGCCACTTTCTACAAAGGTACTTTCTTCTTTTATTAGTTTTTCAATAGAATAAAAATCACTATATGACCAACTAACTATAGGAAAAGCACTAATAAAAATAACAGAAAAAAGGAAACTTAATATAAGGCATACTCTAACCTTCACATATACCCCCACCTTTCCTTCATAATTATGGTCACTTATTCCATTTTCTATTCAATTCCTTTATTTACTATTAGTATATAAAACTCGTATTTTTTTGTGAAAGATTGTCAAAAAAATATAATTTTTTACAAAAAAAAAAAGCATTCACTAAATTGAATGCTTTTTTAAACCTATTCTTATATTTGCTCTAATTAACGCTGCCTGTGCTCTTGCAACATCAAACTTAGATGAATCTTTTAATCTTTCTTCAGCTCTTCCTTTTGCTTCTTCTGCTCTAGCCAAATCAATATCTTCAACTAATTCTGCTGCATCGCTACAAAACATCATTTCATTGTTATTTAGATTAATTACTCCCCTAGATGTAAATAGTTCTTTTTTATTTCCTGCCTTATCATAGAATATAGTACCACTTGGCACTGTACTCATTATAATAGGTGCATGATTAGGCAGAAATTCAACTGCTCCGTTAACTGTATTTACAAATACTTTTTCTACTTCTTCGTTTATAACCATCTTACTAGGAGTTAAAATTTTTAATATAAAGGTTTTGGCCATTTTCCTCCACCTCTTATCCTAATGTTTTAGCTTTTTCAAGAGCTTCTTCTATAGTACCTACGAATAAAAATGCTGATTCTGGTATATCATCATATTTTCCATCTAAGATTTCTTTAAATCCTCTTACAGTCTCTTTTATTGGAACATATTTACCTGTCATTCCTGTAAATTGTTCTGCTACCGTAAATGGTTGTGATAAGAATCTTTGGATTCTTCTTGCTCTTGAAACTACTGCTTTATCTTCATCTGATAATTCATCTACACCTAAAATAGCAATTATATCTTGTAATTCCTTATATCTTTCAAGTATGTTCTTTACATCCATTGCCACTTCATAATGCTCTTTACCAACAACTCTTGGATCTAGAATTCTTGAAGATGATTCTAATGGATCAACAGCTGGGTAAATACCTAATTCTGAAATACTTCTTGATAAAACTGTTGTTGCATCTAAGTGAGCAAAAGTTGTAGCTGGTGCTGGGTCAGTAAGGTCATCTGCTGGAACGTATACTGCTTGAACTGATGTTATAGACCCGTTAGTAGTAGATGTAATTCTTTCTTGAAGAGCACCCATTTCAGTTGCAAGAGTTGGTTGATATCCAACAGCTGATGGTATTCTTCCTAATAAAGCTGATACTTCTGAACCTGCTTGTGTAAATCTAAATATATTATCTATAAATAACAGTACGTCTTGACCTTTATCTCTAAAATATTCAGCCATTGTAAGTCCTGTTAAAGCTACTCTCATTCTTGCTCCAGGTGGTTCATTCATTTGACCAAACACTAATGCAGTCTTTTCTATAACCCCTGAATCCTTCATTTCATGGTATAAATCATTACCTTCTCTTGATCTTTCACCAACACCAGTGAATACAGATAATCCACCATGTTCTTTAGCTATATTATTAATAAGCTCTTGAATAAGAACAGTTTTTCCTACACCTGCTCCACCAAAAAGACCTATTTTTCCACCTTTTTGATAAGGAGCTAGTAAGTCAATAACCTTTATTCCTGTTTCAAACATTTCTGGTTCAACTGATTGATCTTTGAAGCTAGGAGCTGGTCTGTGTATTGGATATTCTTCCTTAGCATTTACATCTCCAGCATTATCCATAGTTTTTCCTAAAACATTAAATAGTCTTCCTAGTACTTCTTCACCAACTGGAACTGCTATTGGTCTACCAGTATCTACAGCTTCCATACCTCTTCTTAGTCCTTCAGTAGCTTCCATTGCTATGGCTCTTACTATATCATCTCCCATATGTTGCTCAACTTCAGCTACTAATACATCTTCTCCCATATTTATATGAATAGCATTATATAAATTAGGAAGAGAGTCTGAATTAAACTTTATATCAACTACTGGTCCTATTACTTGAACCACTTTTCCTATCTTGCCAGGCATCTAATATACCTCCTTACTATTTTTGTGCTTCTGCTCCTCCAACTATTTCTGAAATTTCTTGAGTAATCATGCTTTGTCTAATTCTATTATATCTTATATTAAGTTCTTGAATTATATCATTTGCATTGCTTGTTGCTCCATCCATAGCTTGCATTCTAGCACTTTGTTCACTGCATTTTGCACTTAACATTAAAGCCCTTAACTTTCCTTTTAGATATATATCTAAAGAATCTGTAAGAACAGTTTTTAAATCAGGTTCTACTATTTGTTCTCCTACCTCTCCTACTGCTCTTTCAACAGGCAATAGTTTTTCACTTTTAACTTCTTGTTTTATAGGAGATACAAATTCTGTATATACAACATTAACCTCTGAAACTTCACCTGAAACAAATAGCTTTAAAGCTTTTTCATAAACTAGTTTAACTTCTTTTATAGTTGGTATATCAGGGATATCAACATATTCATCTATAGTTTCTAATCCGTTCCTTCTTAAATAAGATATTCCCTTACTACCTACACTAATTATTTTGCAATTATCCTTATCATCCTTAATTAAGCTATCTAAAAAAGCAACTACATTATTATTGTATCCAGCACATAATCCAGTATCAGAAGTAATTATTATATAAAGCTTATAATTACCATCATTTCCATCAAAATATGAAGTAGTAAGTTTTTCTTCTGATATTTTTGCTAAAGACTTCATAGTTTTTTCAGCTATTTCTAGATATTGCTCATTTATAGATAACTCTTTTCTACATTTTCTTAATTTAGAAGTGGCAACAAGTCCCATTGCATTGGTTATTTTCTTGGTACTTTCTACGGACTTTAATCTTCTTTTTATCTCTATAAGTCCTGCTGCTCCCATTATTCCACCTCCTAAAGAATTGCATAGCTTTTAAAAGCTATGCCTCTTGTAAAAATATCTTTTTATATTCAACGATTGTTTCTTCTAATGTTTTCTTTATTTCATCAGTTAAAACTTTTTCTGTTACTATTTTCTTTAATAATTCTCTTTGATGAGTATCCATATATTCTAAGAAACTTTTCTCAAACTTTCTTATATCACTAACTTTTATATCTGAAAGGAAGTCATTAACTGTTGCATATAAAATAACAATTTGCTTTTCAACAGCCATTGGTTCGTATTGATCTTGCTTTAATACTTCAATTAATCTCTTACCTTTTTCAAGTCTTCTCTTAGCATCTCTATCTAAATCTGATCCAAATTGAGAGAATGCTGCAAGTTCTCTATATTGTGCTAGTTCTAATCTTAGAGTACCTGAAACTTGCTTCATTGCTTTAATTTGAGCATTACCACCAACTCTTGATACAGAGATACCTGCATTTACTGCTGGTCTTTGACCTTGATTAAATAAATCTGATTCTAAGAAAATTTGACCATCTGTAATTGAAATTACATTAGTTGGAATATACGCTGTAACATCCCCTGCTAATGTTTCTATTATAGGAAGAGCTGTTAGTGATCCTCCTCCATTTTCAGCTGACAACTTAGCTGCTCTTTCTAGCAATCTTGAATGAATATAGAATACATCTCCAGGGTATGCTTCTCTTCCTGGTGGTCTTCTAAGAAGTAATGACATTGTTCTATAAGCAACTGCATGCTTAGATAAATCATCATAAATAATTAGTACGTCCTTACCTTGATGCATAAAATATTCACCCATACTACATCCAGCATATGGTGCTAAATATTGTAATGGTGCTGTATCTGATGCTGTAGAACTTACTATTATTGTATAATCCATAGCTCCCATTTCAGTTAATGTATTAACTATATGAGCAACTGTAGATTGTTTTTGACCTATAGCAACATAGATACAAATAACATCTTTACCTTTTTGATTTATAATTGTATCAATTCCTATAGCAGTCTTTCCTGTTTGTCTATCTCCAATTATAAGTTCTCTTTGTCCCTTACCTATTGGAATCATAGAATCTATAGCTTTAATACCAGTTTGTAGTGGTTCATTAACTGAACTTCTATCAATAATAGATGGAGCTGGAATTTCCATTGCTCTAGTATTACTAGTTTTTATAGGACCTTTTCCATCAATAGGATTACCTAATGAATCGACAACTCTTCCTATTAATTCTTCACCAACTGGAACTTGAACTATTCTATCAGTTCTCTTTACGATATCTCCTTCTTTGATTCCTTCTTCTGACCCTAGTAGAACACAACCTACATTGTCTTGTTCAAGGTTAAGAGCCATACCATATACATTATTAGGGAACTCTAATAATTCCCCTTCCATACAATCATCTAACCCATATACTCTAGCGATACCATCACCAATTTGGATTATTGTACCAGAATCTACTTTTTGAATATGTTTTTCATATCTTTCAATTTCTTTTTTTATAATTGAAGTAATTTCCTCTGGTTTTATATTCATGGACTCACCTCTATTCTCTCTTAAGCATTATGTCTTTCATTTCCTCTAGTTTAGATTTTATTGTTCCATCAATAACATCATTTCCAACTCTTACGTACACTCCACCTAGAAGACTTTTATCTATTTCTGTAGCCATAATAATTTTCTTATTATACTGCTTTTCAAGTTTTTCTTGTAAATCAGAAATTTCACTTTCTAATAATGGTACTGCCGTCTTCACCACTGCTGATAGAATATTTTTTCTCTCAAGATCAATCTTTTCCATTTGGTTAAGCTTTTCTCTTAAGTACAATATTCTATCTTTCTCTATAAGTATCAATAGAAATGAAAGTAATTCTTCATCTATTTTTCCTTTAAAAATATTTATAAATGTTCTTTTTTTATTTTTAGTACTTATTTGAGGATGTTTTACAACCTCATAAAAATCCTTATTATTTTCTATTAAGTCACAAATTTCTCTAAGGTCATTAATATACTCATCTACTTTATTTTTTTCTTTAGCTACTTCATATAATGCTAAGGCATATCTCCTATCTAAATATTCATACATATTTAACTACCTACCTTAGTTATAAAATCGCCTATTAATTCCCTTTGAGTACTATCTTCAAGCTTTTCTTCTAGAGCCTTTGTAGATAATTCGATTGCTAAATTAACTACTTGTTTCTTTATTTCATATTGAGCTTTTTCTTTTTCTCTTTCTATTTCTAACCTTGCTCTATCAACTATAGCCTTAGCTTCTTTATTAGCATCATCTACAATTTCACTATATACTTTATTAGCTTTTTGTTTTTTCTTTTCTATTATCTTCTTACCTTCTTCTTTAGAAGACTTAAGAATTCTTTCATTTTCTATTAAATATAATCTTGCCTTTTGAGATTCATCCTCTGCATTTGACAATTGTTCTTGTATAAAATCTTCTCTGTCTTGTATAGCAATACGAATTTTTTCCCAAAAGAAGTGTTTAAGTATTAGTACTAAAATAAAAAAGTTTATTAACGTCATTAATAGAACTGATGGATCTATATCCATATACTCTCAGCCTCCCTTCGGAGTCAATAATATCAACTCTTCTTAAACTATTTTATAACTATTAACATTATAGCTACTATTAACCCGTAAATAGCTGTTGCTTCTGAAAGACCTGCACCTAATATTAAAGCACTTTGAATCTTACCTGCTGCTTCTGGTTGTCTTGCAATTGATTCTGTTGCCTTTCCTGTTGCTATACCAATTCCTATACCTGCTCCAATTCCTGATAATACAGCGATACCTGCTGCAATTACTGATAAATCCATTTAAACTTCCTCCTTCAAAATTACATTCTAATGATGTTCTGCTGTCATTTTAATATTTATTATTGTTAGCATTGTGAATACTAGCATTTGAATGCTTCCATCAAATAAATCAAAGTATCCATGTGCTATAATTGGTGCTCCTATTTGAGCTAGCATTCCTATTGAACCTAATGCTTCATAGATCATTTCTATAAGCATAGTAGCTGCCATCATATTACCAAAAAGTCTAAGAGCCAATGATATTGGCAACATTACTCTTTCCATAATATTTAATGGAAGCATCATTAAGAATGGCTCTCCCAAGCCTTTTGTATAACCCCACACACCATTTCTCTTAATTGCTGTATAGTTAATAACTAAGAATGATGTTAACCCAAGTCCTAAGGTAACGCTTAAGTTTTGAGTTGGTGGTGCTATTCCTACTATTCCCATTAAGTTAAGAACTAATAAATATACAACTAAAGTTCCAACATAAGGAATATATCCCACATAACTTTCGCCCATATTATTTTTAACAAGTCCTTCTATAGTAGTATATAAGGTTTCTAATACTACCTGTCTCTTATCTGGCACCCTTTTAAGATTTCTTGTTAAAATATAGGCTGCGATTCCTAAAATCAGAATTACCGCCCATTGAACAACTATGTCTCTTGTAATGTTTATGGGGAAACCTCCGATATTAAAGGAAAAGATAGGTGCTACTGATTCCAACCTAAACACTTCCTTCCACTGTTAATGTACAATAAAGTCTTATTCCTTGGTCCAGTATTATTCCAACTAAATAGGACAATACTAATATAATATTGTGGATAAATGGTAATATAACTACTAATACTAAAAGAACTCTAAGAATAGATGTTGTTAAGATTAATATTTTATTTTTATGAATCCACCTTTTAGTAGCAAATGATATTGCCAAATAATTTAACATTCCAACTGTTATACCCAAGAAAAAAACTATTGCAGGCTTAAACGAAAATACTAAGCTAATGATTAAAGACATAAATAAACCAACTAGCATATCATATTTTGTGATTTTTCGTTCCAAGTTATTCATCTCTTTACTCATTGAGCACGCCCCTCTCGTTTACTCTTATGTATTATAGCCCCACAATAAACTTTAAGAAAACCTTATTTTTACTTAAATAAACTTAAAATTGTTTAAATTTTGAATTTATACATGCAATATTAGCCATTCTCTTAACAAACATCGATAGTCTTCCTTTTCTCAACAATAATACATAAATTTATTCATGGTTATTCATTTATCTAAATATTCTGAAAACTAAATCGTTATGCAAGTTTACTTGATAACATTTTCATTTAATACTTTGTTTAAATATTTTATTATATTTTCTAAATTTATTCATAGTTATAGCGTATTAACTACCATTTACTCCTCTTTTTCATTATTATATTGAAATAGATTATTCGTATTTATTCATATATTTATTTAAAATAAATATTATTTTCTTTAGAAATACTTCTATTATTATGTAATATATCACTATTTTTAATAGAAAATACTCAAGTTTTTAACCATTTACTCCTTTTTTGTATCGAAAAATAATAGACTTTAGTTACGTTTTAAACTTTCTTAAATATAAAAAGAATGTATTAGAATATCTCTAATACATTCCTAAATATATGTTTATATTATACTCTTTCAACAATAAGAGCTGTTCCCATTCCGCCACCTATACAAAGTGTAGCTAAACCTCTCTTAGCATCTCTCTTTTCCATTTCATAAAGTAAAGTTGTTAATATTCTAGCTCCTGAAGCTCCTACTGGATGTCCTAAAGCAATAGCTCCACCATTTACATTAACCTTGCTCATATCAAAGTTAAGGTCTTTAGCAACTGCTAAACTTTGAGCTGCGAATGCTTCATTAGCTTCTATTAAGTCCATATCTTCAACAGTTAAATTAGCTGCCTCTAATGCTTTCTTTGTTGCATGGAATGGTCCATAACCCATTATTGCTGGGTCTAATCCCTTAGAACCATAGGAAACAATCTTAGCTAAAGGTTTAACGCCTAATTCAGCTGCCTTTTCTGCACTCATAACAACGAATGCAGCTGCACCATCATTAATTCCTGAAGCATTACCTGCTGTAACTGTACCATCTTTAACAAATGCTGGCTTTAATTTAGCTAACTTTTCAACAGTTGTTCCGAATCTTGGAAATTCATCAGTATCAAATACTATTGGATCTCCCTTTCTTTGTGGAATAACAACTGGAACTATTTCATCTTTGAATTTTCCAGCCTTTATTGCTGCTTCTGCCTTAGCTTGTGAAGCTGCTGAAAACTCATCTTGCATTTCTCTAGTTAATCCCCATTGTTCAGCTATATTCTCAGCTGTAACTCCCATATGGTAGTTATTAAATGCATCCCAAAGAGCATCTTTTATCATTGTATCAACTAATTTTCCATCACCCATTCTTTGTCCCCATCTTGCTTTATCTAAAACATATGGAGCCGCAGACATATTTTCCATACCACCAGCAACTACGATATCAGCATCTCCTGCCTTAATCATTTGTGCTGCTAATGCAACAGTTCTTAAACCTGAACCACAAACCTTATTTATTGTCATAGCTGGCACTTCATTTGGTAATCCAGCTTTTAAAGTAGCTTGTCTAGCCACATTTTGTCCTAGACCTGCTTGAATAACATTCCCCATTACTACTTCTTCAACTTGTTCTGGATTTATTCCTGCTCTCTTAACTGCTTCCTTAATTACAATAGCTCCTAATTCTGCTGCTGGAACATCTTTTAATGATCCACCAAATGAACCTAAAGCTGTTCTTGCTGCACTTGCAATAACTACTTCTCTCATTTCACATACCTCCTAAATTCAAAAAAAACTCATTCATCTTTGTTAAAGTATTAACACAATTACAATTATACCATTTTTCACATATTTTTCAAGGAATATTTGTTAAAATTTAGACAAACTATCTTTTAAATTCCTCTACTTCTTTATCACTTAAATCAAAATATCTTAATATAGCATCTGCAATTCTCTCTGATGCCTTTCCATCACCATATGGGTTTACTGATTTACTCATTTTTTCATAAGCTTCTCTATTTTGAATTAATTCATTAGCTTCACTTAGAATTTTTTCTATATCTGTCCCAACTAATTTTACTGTACCATATGCTACTGCTTCTGGCCTCTCTGTAACATCTCTAAGAACTAAAACAGGTTTTCCTAAGTGTGGTGCTTCTTCTTGTAACCCACCAGAATCAGTCATTACCATAAAACACTTATTCATTAAATTATGTGTTTCTTTTGTGTCTAATGGTGGTAATAAATGAATTCTATCGTTTCCACCTAATCTTGCATGAACAACATCTTTTACTACAGGGTTTAAATGTACTAGATAAACTAATTCTACATCCTTATTATCCTCTACAATTTTATTTAATGCTGTACAAATATTTTCTATTCCTTCTCCCCAGTTTTCTCTTCTATGGGCAGTTATCATTATTACTTTCTTGTTTACATAATCTATTTTATTTAGTTCTTCATTTTCAAATTTATAATCTTCCTTAACTGTATGAAGCATAGCATCTATTACAGTATTCCCTGTAATATAGATATCATTTTCATTTATGCCTTCTCTTAAAAGATTATTTTTTGACCCCTTTGTTGGTGCAAAGTGTAAATCAGCTAATGATCCTGTTAGTTTTCTATTCATTTCTTCTGGAAATGGAAAGTACTTATCAAAAGTTCTTAATCCTGCTTCAACATGCCCAACCTTTATTTGTTGATAGAACGCTGCTAATGCACCTGCAAATGTAGTTGTTGTATCTCCATGAACTAATATCATATCTGGTTTTTCTTTTATAAAAACCTCTTCTAATCCTTCAAGCACTCTATTAGTAATACCAGTTAAAGATTGTTTACTTTTCATTATATTCAAATCAAAATCTGGCTTAATCTCAAAATACTCTAGAACCTGGTCTAACATCTCTCTATGTTGCGCAGTAACACACACCTTAGATTCTATTTCTTCTCTTTTTTCTAATTCCTTAACTAACGGTGCCATCTTAATTGCTTCTGGTCTTGTTCCAAAGATGGTAATAATCTTCTTTTTCAATTCACTTACCTCCAAATATAATTGTTAATATCCAAATTCTCTACTTATTGCTAACGAATCATCCTCATCTACCCATGACGAAACATCTATAACTCTATACTCGCTTTTACTATCTCTAATAATTACATTTTCTATGCCTGAATTTATTATCATTCTTTTGCACATTGAGCAAGAATTAGCATCTTTCACATACTCTTTAGTGTTAGCATCTTTACCTACTAAATATAATGTTGCTCCAATCATATCTCTTCTTGAAGCACTAATAATAGCATTAGCTTCACTATGTACACTTCTACACAACTCGTAATGAGTGCCTCTTTTAACATTTAGTTTTTCTCTTATGCAGGTTTGCATATCTATACAATTTTTTCTTCCCCTTGGTGCTCCAGTATATCCAGTTGAAATTATTTCATCATTTTTTACTATTATAGATCCATAATTTCTTCTTAGGCATGTCCCTCTTTCTGCTACAGTTTCCGCTATATCAAGATAATAATTATCTTTATCTCTTCTTCTCATAACCTACTCCTTATTTACTAAATATAATTTTTATATTCTTATTAAATTATATATTAGTTTAATATCTCTGTAAATCATTGTATATTTTCACAAAAAAGGTTGTGTCGATATTTATTTTGCTTGTTCCGTAGCAAGCTCCAAGCCACGGAAAAATAAATACCTATTCCCTTCGTACTTAAGGTAAGGAAATTATAAAATTATTATCCTTGATTTTATATTTTCCTAGATAGCAAAAATAAAGAGAAATTGCAAAGCAATTTCTCCCCCTTAACTATTTAATTTATCTATTAACTATTTAGTTCCAAATAGTCTATCCCCTGCATCCCCAAGACCAGGTACTATATATCCTTTTTCGTTTAACTTTTCATCTATTGAAGCTACGTATATATCTACATCTGGATGTGCTTCTTGTACTGCTTTTATTCCTTCTGGAGATGAAATTAAACAAGCAAGTCTTAAATTCTTAGCTCCTCTTTGCTTTAATAAAGTTAAGGCATCAGCTGCTGAACCACCAGTTGCTAACATTGGGTCAACAACTATTACTTCTCTTTCAGCTATATCTTGTGGTAGCTTACAGAAATACTCAACTGGCTTTAAAGTTTCTTCATCTCTATATAGCCCTATATGTCCAACCTTAGCTGCAGGAATTAAACTTAACATTCCATCTACCATACCTAATCCAGCTCTTAATATAGGAACTATAGCAACCTTCTTACCAGCTAACATCTTGCATTTAGTCTTACAAATTGGTGTTTCAATTTCTACTTCTTCCATGCTAAAATCTCTAGTTACTTCATAACCCATTAACATAGCAACTTCACTTACTAATTGTCTGAAGTCTTTAGATCCTGTGTCCTTACTTCTAATAAATGCTAACTTATGTAGTATTAGCGGATGATTGATTTCAACTACTTTACTCATTTCTTATCCCTCCAAGTTATTTATAATATTTTTTTTCAATCTCAGTTATTTTATTTATTCTTGCTAGGTGTCTATCACCTTCAAATTTAGCACCTAGGAATGTTTTTACAATATCTAGTGCTAATCCAGGCCCAACAACTCTTGCACCTAAGGCTAATATATTGGCATCATTATGCTCTCTTGTTGCATGTGCACTAAATGTATCTGAGCATAACGCTGCTCTTATTCCTGGAACCTTATTAGCTGCAATGCTTATACCTATTCCTGTTCCACAAATTAGAATTCCAAGATCACATTCCTTTGATGCAACAGCTTCTGCTGCCTTTAATGCATAGTCAGGATAATCACATGACTCCTTAGAATATGTACCAAAATCCTCTACATCATACCCATTATCTTTTAGATAAGATATAATTTCCTCTTTTAATTCAAATCCACCATGATCTGCTCCTAAAGCTATTTTCATAGTGCCACCTCCATCATTATGTATATTCATAAAAAAAGAAAGAGTAGGTATATATATACCTTAATCTTTCTTTATTTTTGACAATAATAAAGATACTGATCCCTTTATCTGATTGTAAGTGTTTTTATAAACAGAAACTGTGCCACCGTAAGGATCTTTAATTTCATCCTCTACGCCAACATACTCAGATAAAGTAAATATCTTATTCTTATAGTTTTTATAATATGTTTTTAAATAATCTCTTCCATACCTAGTCATTGCTAAAACTAAGTTTGATTCTTCTAGTAATTCATTTTCTATTTGTTTAGCTTTTCTATTTTTCAAATCAAGTTTAAGTTCTCTATAAATTAATTCAGCTGACTCCTTACTTACCTTACTTCCTGGTACAATTGATATTCCAGCCGAATTTGAGGTAATATTATCATCTGTATTTAAGCTGTTAAAAACAGCTTCTGCTATAGGACTTCTACAAGTATTTCCTGTGCATACAAAGAGAACTTTCATATTTACCTCCAACTAAACATTTATAATATCAAAACCTGCAGACTTCTGTAATCTATTCATTATAGCTAGGCCTACACCCTCTTCATCATAAGCCTCTGCAAGAATTATATCAACATTTTTATCATCTAAACTTCTTAGTGCTTCAAATAAATTTTTGGCTACTTCAGATAGATTTTCCTTACTTCCAACTACTAGTACCTCACCTAATTCATAGTGAGATGAATTTTCTTTAGAAGATAGAATTCCAACCTTTTTACCTTCATCTATATAATTGTGTACCAACTCATTAATTTTTTCAACAGTTTTTTTTCTATTTCCTTTTATAATTTTAACTTTTGCATTTGGTGCATAATGACGATATTTCATTCCAGGTGCCTTTGGTTTAAAGTCCTGGCTTGGTTTTTGCATTATAGCTTTATCAATTTCTATATTAGGATCAATTTCTCTTAGCATCTCTAATGTTATTCCACCTGGTCTTAATACCATAGGAGGAGTAACCGTACAGTCTACTATAGTGGACTCTACCCCTACTTCACTCTTTTCTCCACCAATAATATAGTCTACCCTTCCACTTAAATCTTCTACACATCTTTCTATATCAGTAGGGCTTGGTCTGCCACTAATATTCGCAGAAGGTGCTGCAATAGGTGTATTAGAAAGTTCTATTAATTTAAGGGCAATGTCATTACTTGGCATTCTTATCCCTATTGTATCTAAGTTAGCACTAGTTACATTAGGAATTATATTTTTTTTCTTCATTATAATAGTTATTGGTCCTGGCCAAAATTTATCCATTATCTTTTTTGCTACCTTTGGAACTTCTTCTACCAAATCACTTATTTCTTTACTTGCAACATGAACTATTAAAGGATTATCCTGAGGTCTACCTTTTGCAATAAATATTTTTTGAACTCCATTTTCATCTAAAGCATTAGCTCCCAATCCATATACTGTTTCTGTTGGAAATGCTACAATTCCCCCAGTCTTTATTACTTCTGCTGCTTCTTTTATGTATATTAAATCCTTTTTTAAATCATTAACTATGGCTACTTTTGTTTCCAAGTTTATTCCTTCCTTCTTTATACTAAAGTTTGTCCTCTTGCTATTTTTATATTCTGAATACATTCATCAGTATATGTAGCTCTCACACAATTTTTATATATAGTATCTAAAATCATGTACTTCTTAAGGCCGCCTCTTCTTATTACTTGATAATAATATATGTTCTCTGGTTGAAGTTCTTTAATTCTCCTATATTCCTCAGATGCTAGAGGATATCTCTTTAAAAATATAGACCCTATTGGTTTTAAAGACTTATTCTTAAAGTTTACTGTAGTTATAATAATAATATCCATATCCTCTTCCATTTTTTCAGTATGTACTAAAGCAACCTTATCACACAAAATCACACTTTCTTTTGAAAGCAATCCATTCTTAAATCTTAATTTATTATTACTGCAACTATAATCTAATTTATAATAATTCATTTTATTTATAACAGCAACAAATATAAGAAATTCAATAAATAATAGATAACTTAAGTAAAATGTATTAGTAAGTCCAGTTAACAATAAAATAATAGGTAAAGTAATAGCAAGAACAATCATTAAAATATAAAACTTTTTCAAGAACTTTTTTTCTCTTTTTATTGCCTTATATATATTCATACCATCCCCCACTAGCATAAAAGCCCTACATTTTTAAATGCAAGGCTTTCTTTGATATTACATATCTGTATTTCCCATTTGTTTCATTTTTTCAGCTTGATCTGCAGTTATAAGTGCATTTACCACTTCATCTATATCACCATTTAAGAAGGCCTCTAACTTATAAAGAGTTAATCCTATTCTGTGATCTGTAACTCTACCTTGAGGATAGTTATAAGTTCTTATTCTTTCACTTCTATCCCCTGTACCAACTTGACTCTTTCTATCTTCAGCAATGCCTGCATTTCTTTCTGCTTCTGCTTGTTCATAAAGTCTAGCTCTTAATATCTTTAAAGCTTTTTCTTTATTCTTTAACTGAGACTTTTCATCTTGACATGAAACTACTAAACCTGTTGGTAAGTGAGTCATTCTTACAGCTGAGTCAGTAGTATTAACGCATTGTCCACCGTTTCCTGATGCTCTAAATACGTCTATCTTTAAGTCTTTTTCGTTAATTTCTATTTCTACGTCATCAACTTCTGGTAAAACTGCAACTGTTGCAGTTGATGTATGAATTCTACCACTTGATTCAGTATCTGGAACTCTTTGTACTCTGTGAACTCCACTTTCGTACTTAAGCTTTGAATATGCTCCGTTACCCTTAATCATGAATACTACTTCTTTGAAACCACCAATGTCAGTTTCATTAGCACTCATCAATTCAACAGTCCATCTATTGTTTTCTGCATATCTTGTATACATTCTAAATAGGTTTGCTGCAAATAGAGCTGCTTCGTCTCCACCAGCACCACCTCTAATTTCAACGAATACGTTCTTATCATCATTAGGATCCTTAGGTAATAATAAAATTTGAATTTCTCTTTCTAATTCTTCCTCTCTAGTAGTTAAATCAGAAATTTCTTCTTGAAGCATTTCTCTCATTTCTTTATCATTTTCTTCTGCTAACATCTCTTTATTAGCCTCTAGATCCTCAGTAACTTGTTTATAATTTCTATATGCATTAACTATTATTTCTAACTCGGCATGCTCCTTACAAAGCTTTCTCCATTCATTTTGATTGGCCATTATTGATGGATCACTTATCTTTACAGATAATTCATCATACTTATTTTCTATGAAAGCTAATTTATCTAATAACATGATATCACTCCGTACTTCATTTTTTCACATTTTAGTATTATATCACATAATCTTCGCTATTTTCAACAAGCAAACTTTCCTAATACTACTCTGTCTAATCCTGCTAAGTCTTTTACCACCTTAACATCTACAAATCTATTTTCTTCTAACAAGTTTTTTACACTTTCACCTTGGTCATATCCTATTTCAAAACAAAGCATTCCACCTTCTAATAAGGTTTCTTTACTTTGCTCTACAATCTTTCTATAGAATACAAGACCATCATCTCCACCACTTAAAGCAGTTTTAGGTTCATAATCCTTTACGTCTTCCATTAGTGTTTCTATTTCCTCTTCTTTTATATAAGGAGGATTTGAAACAATAATATTATATCTTTTATTTACTTTTATTACTTCATCTAATAAATCACTCTTTATAAAGCTTACCCTATCTTCTAAATTATTCCTTATTATATTCTTTTTAGTCACCTTTTCTGGAACTGGATATAAATCTATCTCATCAACTTTAATATCAGGTCTATAATGGGCTAATGAAATTCCAATTGCTCCACTTCCAGAACATAAATCACATACTTCTAACTCTTTGTTTATAGGAATTAATTTCAGAACCTCTTCTACCAGCACTTCAGTATCACTTCTTGGGATAAGCACTCCTTCTTCTACATAAAAGTCTAACCCCATAAAATCACATTCTCCTAATATATATCTAACAGGCATTTTATTTTGGCGTTTCTTTATTAAATCAAAATATTTTACCTTATTTGAATTTGATACCTTCTCTGTAGAATTTGTAATTAAATATAATTTATCCTTTTCTAAAACTTTTCCAAGTAATAATTGCGAATCTAGTCTAGATGTATCTATAGCGGCATCTCCTAGTATTTTAGTCCCCTCATTTAAAAGCTCACCTATTGTTTTTTCCTTATCTTCAATACCTTCAGCTGCTTTTAGTGAAGCTATTGCAACTTCTATTTGCTTATCATCTGGCTCTCTTGTTGTTAACCCTTGAAGTTTTAGCCCTGGATAAGAAATTATTCTAGCTAGAACACCATTGCTCTTACCTAACCACTTTATAATTTCATATGTTATTCCCGCTACAATTGGTATCAATAATATTCTCAATATTATTCTCTGTAAAAATCCTCCCCATCCTGTAAAAGAGAAAATAAATACACTTACAAACATAATTAAAAATAAAAAGTTAGTACCACATCTTGGATGAAACCTTGAAAACTTCTTTACATTTTCAACAGTAAGCTCTTCTTCAGCCTCATAGCAGAAAATAGTTTTATGCTCTGCTCCATGATATTGAAATACCCTGTACATATCATCTAATTTAGCAATTCCCCATATATATATTATCAATATTGATATTCTTATAGCGGCTTCTATTAAATTTAATAATATTGGTGAAATACCAAATCCTTTAAATATAGTTGCTATAGCTGTAGGTAATCCTATAAACAATCCAATAGCAAGTAAAAATGCTATTCCCATTGTTATACTCATAATTATATCTTCAGCTTTTTCTCCATATTTTTTTCTAAGCCATCCTTCAAATTTATCTAACAGCTTTTCAAATTTTGACTCTGGCTCATAATCTTCATCCTCTTCAACAAATGAAGCTGAATGATTTAAAGAATCCATTCCTATTTTTAAGGAATCTACTAATACAAATATTCCTCTTATAAGTGGAATATTTAAGAACTTATATTTTTTAGTTAATGGCACTACTTTTTCAACTTTAACATCAATCTCTCCATCTTCTTTTCTTACTGCTATTGCCATTCCTTTAGAGCCTCTCATCATTACTCCTTCAATAACAGCTTGCCCACCAACATCTTTTCTTTTCATATTATCACTCACTTACTTCTCTTCATTTTTATATTTATAGTAGCATTGTCCACATAAGGATTCATATTCAACATTATCTACTGTATCAATAGCTATTTGATCTCCTGAAAAAACAAATTTTCCATTAACCTTTCTACCATTTAATAAAGCTTTATTCCCACATTTACATATAGTTTTCATCTCTTCTATACTATGAGCAATTAAAAGAAGTCTCTCACTTCCTTCAAAGCCTTCCATCTTAAAGTCGGTTCTTAGTCCATAGCATATTACTGGAATTTCTAAAGTAACAGCTATCTCAAATAATTCATCTATCTGATGCTTTTTCATAAATTGTACCTCATCTACTAATATACAATCTAGTGCACCATTTAATTCTATATTTTCCTTAACTTCACTAATAATGTCTGTATTTTTATCTACAATCATATCAACCTTTACTTCAACGCCTAATCTAGAAACAAGTTTATCGCCACCTTTTTTATCCGTAGAAGGTTTGATTAATAAAACTCTCATTCCTCTTTCTTTATAGTTATAGGCCACCTGCATTAAATGAGTTGATTTACCTGAATTCATAGCACCATACCTAAAATATAACTTACTCATCTAAAATAATCTCTCCTCTTATCTTTTGTTATAAAAATTATAGCATTTTACAAATTGATTAAAAAGTACTTTTAAAAATTCCCTCTTCTTGACTCGAAATATACCTTGTGATATACTCTAATAGTTATTTAAGATGTTCACATTTAGTGGACAATTTCGAAAGAGGTGAAATAAATGAGAGAAGGCATACATCCTGAATACCACCACGACGCTGTGGTTAAGTGTGCATGTGGAAATACTTTTACAACAGGTTCAGTTAAAGACGAACTTAAAGTAGAAATATGCTCTAAATGCCACCCATTCTTCACTGGTAAGCAAAAGGCTGTGAACGTCGGCGGAAGAGTTGACAAGTTCAATAAGAGATTTAACCTTAACCAAGGTAAGTAAGAAATTATGGGAAAGACTACTAGTCTTTCCCATTTTCTTTTTCTTAAAATTACTTTAACATTGAGATTTTTTACATAAATCATGTTAAACTATATCTAGGAATTATATAACATTATAAAAGCGAGTGAATTAAATGAAAAAAGTTTTAATCTTAACTACTTCTACAGGTCAGGGGCATAATCAAGCTGCAAATTCATTATTAGAAACTTTTGAATCTGAAGGCTTTACATGTATTAAGCATGACTTCCTTGAAGGCAATAATAAGTTTTTAAATGACATTATAGTTCAAGGTTATGAAATATCTGCATCAAAGTTTCCTAAGATATATGGCTGGGCTTATAAATTAACCGATCATAAATTTATATATAAGTTTTTACCTTTAGTTTTTAAAGGAACAGATAAAAAATTAAGCAAACTTATTCAAGATAAAAAACCTGATATAATAATTGGTACTCATCCTTTTACTGTTAATATAATATCTAGATTAAAGAAAAAGGGTATGAAGATACCATTTATCTCTGTAGTTACTGATTTTAAAGCACACTATACATATGTTCATCCCTCTGTTGATGCCTATATAACTGGTAGTCAATTTACTAAAGACTCTCTTATAAAACACGGTATAGATTCTTCAAAGATTTTTCCTTATGGTATACCTATACGAGAAAGTTTCTTTGAAAGAAATGAAACAATACCTGAAATTAAAGATGATGAGTACTTTAATTTATTATTAATGAGTGGCAGTATGGGATTAAAAAATATATCCTATGTCTTAGATGAGCTTTTAAATAATAAACACAAACTAAGAATAACAGTTGTATGTGGAAAAAATAAAAAACTAAAGTGTTCTTTATTAAAGAAATCCCAACATACTTATATAGATAAGAAGCTTCATATTTTAGGATTCTCAAATGACATAGCTTCATTTATGGAATATTCAGATTTAATAATATCAAAACCAGGTGGACTTACAGTAAGTGAAGCAATAGCAAAAAATCTTCCTTTAATAATTCCATTTGCAATTCCTGGACAAGAAATGGAGAACACTGAATTTTTAACATCTAATGGATATGCATATTATATAAATAATGTTAAGGAAATTAACAATCTCATAGATATGTTAATTGATAATCCTAAATATTTAATTGATGCTAAAAAAAATTTAAAAGAATTAGCTTCTACTTATACAATAAAAGCAATAGTAGATTTAGCTAACAATCTTATAGAAAAAAAATAACTGGAAACTAAGTTTCCAGTTATTTTTTATTTCTTATCTATATCACTTTTTTCAAATATACGTATAAAGTCTTTATTATTTTTTGTTTTGGATAACATATTAATTAATTTCTCTGTTATATTCTCAATATTTCCATCTCTGTACATAACTTTTCTAATTGAATATGCTACTTCCTTTTCTTCATCTGTTAATAATAAATCTTCTTTTCTTGTTCCAGACTTATAAATATCTATAGCTGGGAATATTCTTCTCTCTTGAAGCTTTCTATCTAAGTGTACTTCCATATTACCAGTACCCTTAAATTCTTCAAATATCATATCATCCATTCTTGAACCTGTATCAACAAGTGCTGTAGCTAATATTGTTAGGCTACCGCCTCCTTCTATATTTCTAGCAGCTCCAAAGAACTTCTTAGGCATAATTAACGCTCCTGGATCTAACCCACCTGATAAAGTTCTTCCTGTTGGAGTAATAGTTAAGTTATATGCTCTTGATAACCTTGTTAAAGAGTCCAATAGAATTACAACATCTTTACCTTGCTCAACTATTCTCTTAGCTCTTTCTAAAACTATTTGTGATACCTTTGCATGATTTTGTGGTTCTTCATCAAATGTAGAATAAATTACCTCTCCATTTATACTTCTTTGCATATCAGTAACTTCTTCTGGTCTTTCATCTATAAGTAACACTATCAATACAACTTCTGGGTTATTATTAGTTATACTTTGAGCAATCTTCTTTAAAAGTGTAGTTTTACCCGCCTTAGGAGGGGCTACAATTATTCCTCTTTGCCCTTTACCGATAGGACATATTATATCCATCATTCTAGATGATAAATCTAAAGGATTACTTCCTTCTAATCTAATTCTTTCTGCTGGATATATTGGAACTAAGTTTTCAAAAGCTCTTCTTCCTATAGCCTTCTCAGGATGTTCCCCATTTACCTTGTCAACATATAATAAAGCTTTAAACTTTTCTCCCTCTTTAGCTTCTCTAACCTTACCGATAACTTCATCTCCAGTTTTTAGGTTAAATCTTCTTATTTGGGATGGAGAAACATATATATCTTCACTACTTGTTAAATAATTTTTACATCTTAAAAATCCAAAATTATTATTTTCTAATATTTCAAGTATTCCTCTAGCCATATGAGAATCATTTATCATAGCTTTCAGTTCTTCTTTTTTCTCACTACTTCTTACTTCTTCTCTATTAGTATTATTAACAGCATTATTTTTAGGAGAAATCTTCTCTCTTAAAACTACTCCATCCTTTTTTATTTCATGAGCTTTTGTTGCTATTATTTGATCGATAAGTTCACTCTTTTTTAACTTTGATATGTTCTTAATTTCTAATGACTTAGCTATTTCTTTTAACTCTACTAAAGTCATATCCTCGTATTGTTCTTTGGTCAAAATGACACCTCCAAAAATATAAAATTATTAATAACTTAGTGAAAATAATTCCGAATGCACTTGAGATGAAAATAGATATGCATCTACGATTATAAAATAATTATATCATTAATGGCTATTTTAACAAGTCTTCTTCCATTTCAAAAAACTTTTTTCTAAAGTCCCTATTTATTAATAATTTTTCTTCTGCCCTTTTCACATTATTAGTTATAGTTCTTTTATTCTTAACATTAAATACTTCTTTAACTCTTTCTTGATCCATACATTTATATTTCTTTAGTAATAATAATAGTAAGTATTTGTTGTCTCTCTCTTCTAGAAGCTCTATTAAATCATCTGTACTCATCCCATAATATGTACATATTACATGTAATATTTTTAAATACCTATCCTCTAAACTCATAACAAACACCGCCTTTATAATTATTACTTATAAGAAATTATTTCCATTTAACATAAAAACTAATCAGTATAAAAGATTTTTATCCATTATTATAAATAAAAAAGAGAAATTGCATAAACAATTTCTCCATATATAACCTTACTTATTAGCTCTTACGTTTAATGATAAAGATGTTGTTAAAACTTCTTGCCCTGCAATAGCCATGTCATAGTCTATTTTAATATTTCCACCATTATCATTAACTTCAACGTTTAATTTCTTTGTATTAATTGTTATTTCCATCATTCCATAAGGAGTATTGTATAAAGATACTGAAGGTTCCTTTTCATTAAACAACATCTTTGTGCTAGTTGTTCCTTCCCTCTCTAATAATACTTCCTTATCTTTTATTATTAAAGTTGTAGTTGTTCCTTCCATACCAGATATCTCTGTTTCTTCATAAACAGCTTTATATCCACTATCCATTTTTATGTACTTTCCTGGAGAAACTACTTCAATAACGTCTCCATCTTCCATACTAGCATTACTGACTATACTTATAATCGCTTTCTTTTCCATCTGTTCCTCCTATTAAAGTAAATACTTAGAAACTTCTTCTTCTGTTGCTGGTTTTACTCTTAACTCATTTTTAAATGGAGTACCAAAGTTTCCAAACTTAACATCCACTTCAGCCTCATCTCTTCCTTTACTATATCTTGAGACCAACTTACATGCCAACTCTTTATCTTTATCCTTTGCATCACCATGAATTATTGCCATAGCTCCATTAAAATGTGATGGTAAAAATACTAAATCTTCCTTGCTTAATATTTTCTTTATTTCAGTTCCTTCTTCTGCAGTTCTAGTAACAATTATTTTAACATTATTAGAAGATATAAAATGTCTACCAAATCTTAATAAATCTATCTCTTTTTGAGTTAGATTTTCATTTCTATTTAAGGCATCTCTTAATCTAATAGAATAGTTAGGTTCAGTAAGCTTACAACCACCAGCAGGAGATGGATATTCCTTTATGCCCCACTTTTCTGCTAATTCCATTTGTGGTTTTCTACTTCTACCAGAAATCTTTAATAACTTTTCTCTATCCACTAATCCATTAAGCTCCATCTCTGTTGGATCAAGGTTTAAAGCACATAATGGTCTTAATATTTTATTTGAAAATCCAGATTCCTTTTTAACTATGTTTAAAGCTTGTCTATTTTGAGACATAGGTCTTTGATTTAATACTTCTCCAGTTATTATAAAATCTGCATTAAACTCTTCTAATAACCTTCCTGAATGTTTCATCATTAAAGCATGACAATCAATACATGGATTCATATTTTTTCCCCATCCATGCTTTGGATTCTTTACCACTTCAAATTGCTCTTCTGAAAAATCTACAACCTCAAGTCTTATTCCTATTTGTTTTGTCATCTTTATTGCATTTTCTTCATTAAAGAAATATGATTTAAAGCATATTCCTATCACTTCTATACCTTGATCTTTTATTAACTTTGCAGCTAGAATACTATCCAAACCACCTGAAATCATTGCTAATGCTCTAGTCATATTCTTTTCCTCCTAAAACTTTATTCAAATTATAGTTTATGATTATTATATTTATTAATCAAGTGGTAATTTATTTTTGTTGTAATTTTATCCAAATATACTTTTAAAAAATTCTAATATTTTAAACTTAATTACAGGTTTGTCTTCCTCTTCTTCTTCCTCTGCTTCCTTATTGCTTAATATTTGAGAATCTAAAACTTCCTTGCTCTTATCTTCCTCAACTTTTCCCTTAGTAACATCTATAAAACATAAAGGTGGAAACATAACACACCACCAATTTTTCCCCTGGCCACTTCCTATAATAATTCTAAAAGCTTCATACCTACCTTGAGGCAAAGTTAAATTACCATAAGACTTCTCCGGAAAGTTCTCATGTGACAACTCAATTTTAACGTTATAATTATATCCATTATCGCTTATTACTTTATTAGCAATTTCTTTTACCTTATCTTCATTTTCTAAAAGGATACTTCTTGATTTTTCTATTGAATCAGAGTCCTTTAAATATGGATATAAATACTTAATAACTTCATCCCTAACCTTTAACTTTAAGGTTTGATCCTCATCAGTATCACTATTTGCTATTACATGAAACCTTATTAAGGTGTCCTTTACATCTTCATAATTATATACAGTTTGTCCATCTTTATCATAGTCTAAATTTGTACACCCACTTATAATGCTTGTACATAAGATAATTAATAATACTAAAGTAATTCTCTTTTTCATAATAAAAAAACCTCCTTATAGCTTAAATTGTTGCCACAAGAAGATTTTTTATACACATCTATACGGTTCTTGTTATAAAAGTATCGTTATATTTCTTTTTCATTTCATCATAACATCTTTGTGCTTTCATCATATCATCAAAGAATGCAAAAACTGTTGGTCCACTACCACTCATCATTGCCTTTATAGCTCCTAAGGACTCCATTTCTGATTTTATAGAAGAAATTACCTTATGTTTTTTTAATGTTACATTTTCTAGTAAGTTCTTCATATTCTTTGCTACTTCATATAAGTTATCTTCATTCATATAAGTAATAACTTTATCAGTTTCAGGATGATTTTTAACTCTACCTAAGTCAAAATTCTTATATACATCTTTAGTAGAAACACCAAATGGTGGCTTAACCAAAACAATTATATGATTTTTAAATGGTTTAAGAGGAGTCAATATTTCCCCTATACCTTCACAAAGAGCCGTTCCACCATTAATACAATAAGGGACATCTGCCCCTAATTTCACTCCCAATTCCATTAATTTTTCATTATCTGCATTCACTTGAAATAACTTATTCATTATTTTTAATACAGCTGCGCAGTCTGTACTACCACCTGCAAGGCCTGCAGCTACTGGTATATTCTTTTTTATATTTATTGATACTCCTGACGTAATATTAAATGTATCTTTAAATAATTTAGCAGCTTTATATGCTAAATTTCTTTCATCCGTTGGAACATAAGGCTTATTACATGTAATTTCAATTCCACTTTCTATTTTTTCTATTGTTATAACATCATAAATATCAATATTTTGCATTATCATTTTTAGCAAATGATATCCGTCTTCTCTTTTCCCCACAACGTCCAAGGTAATATTAACCTTCGCATAAGCCTTTTCTCTCATGTGCTTCTTTCCTTTCTCCTATATATAATTAAATAAATTTTATCATATAGAAAAAAAATATTAAAGTTTTATGCATAAATCCAAAAAATGGACATTTTCTAAACCGAAAATTATCCATTTCTTATAATCCTATTTAGAGATTTGCTAAATTCAAATTATCCTCTTCATGTTTATATTCCTTAATTAATTCTACAAGTGGTTCTAACTCCTCGTAAAATACTATAATAGTATCTCCTATAGTACTTGAACTCAATGATTTTCTAAGAGCTTCAACCTCATCCAAAATCACTCTACAATCTTTGCAGTTGCTTTCCTTAACACCTTCTTCAATCAGCTTAGCAACTTCATTTATCTCTCTTCCTCTTCTGTCCTTATCCTCTTTTATAATAACCCTATCCATAGATTCACCACATAGTTTACCTATATCTCTCATCATCTTATTAGTTCTATCTCCAGGCACACCAATAACACCTATTAGATTATTTTTTATATCTATGTTAGATAAGGCTTTTAACACTCTCTTATAACCATCAATATTATGACCATAGTCTAGAATAACTCTTACTCCATCTATATCATATATATTAAATCTCCCAGCATTACAACTATTATTAAGCTTAAATGACTTAAAGCCTTTAGCAATCATGCAGTAATCAATTTCTAATCCTACAAGCGCTGCACATGCTGCCATGGCATTTTCTAAGTTATAGTCAAGTATACCATTCAATGTTATTGGAATATTATTAATATTTAAAAGCTTATACTCCCTATTATTATTCATAACAGTAAGAGTATTATCTTTAATATATATGGATATTCCACCTGATTTTATATTTTCTACAATTAGCGGATTATCACTATCTTTAGAAAAGAAAATCTTTTTAGCTTTAAATCTACTTAATATATTTTTGCTCCAATTATCATCTGCATTAATGACAACATATCCATCCTCTTTAACAGCTTCACCAACTAAAGCTTTTACAAAGGCTAATTGTTCAATGTCATTTACATCATCAATTCCTAAATGATCTTCTGTAATATTAGTTATAACAGCTACATCTGCTACATCATAGGCTAGCCCTTTTCTTATGAGTCCCCCTCTAGCAACCTCCAATACAGCAATCTCTACATCCTTGTTTTGAAGTATGGTCTTAGTACTGTTATATCCTGTATCATCACCTTTATCTATACACTTTCCATCAACATATATCCCTTCAGTTGATGTCATTCCCACTTTATGTCCCATTTGTTGCAGTACATGAGATATCAACCTAGTAGTTGTAGTTTTTCCATTAGTACCTGTTATAGATACAACAGGTATATTACTAGGTACTCCATTATATTGCATATTTAATATAGCTTCACCTATATCTCTTGGTTTTCCTTCACTAGGATACAAATGCATTCTTATTCCAGGAGCTGAATTTACCTCCATAACTGCCCCTCTACCATATAAAGGTTTAGATATATCATCAGTTTTAATATCCACTCCACATATATCTAGCCCTATAGCTTTAGCAGTACGTATACATATTTCTTTATTTTCTTCGCATATATCATCTGTACAATCTATAGCCATACCACCAGTGGATAGATTTGCATTTGCTCTTAAGAATATTCTTTTACCTTTTTCAGGCACAGATGACAAAGTAACCCTTTGGTTACTTAACTCATTTATTATTTGACTATCTATCTTTACCTTAGTTAAAGGTTTTTCATGATCATATCCTCTATTAGGATCATCATTAAGCTTTCTAATTAATTCTTTTATATTATTAACTCCATCTCCAACTACAAAAGGAGGTACCCTTAATGAGACTGCCACAACAGTATAATCGACAACACAAACTCTATAATCATTACCTTCAATATACTTTTCTATTATTAAGTCATCAAATTCATTTTTTAATAAATTATAATGGCTTACTAAATCATGCTCATTTCTGATATTAATTATTACTCCTCTACCTTTACTTCCAAACCTAGGTTTTATTGCAAGGGGATATCCTATTCTTTCTCCTTCTTTCAATAATCCTATTATATTACATACCTTATCCCCCTCTGTAACGGGAACATTTTGTCTCTTTAAAAGCTCTTTAGTAAGGAGTTTATCAGATGCTATATCTGATGAAACACAACTAGTGTTAGCACCTATTGTTGCTTCTATAATTCTCCCTTGTTTTCCATACCCTATTTGATAGAAACCACTATCTCCGAGTTCAAAGAAAGGCATTCCATATCTCTTAGCAGCATCTAAAATAGATTGTGTGCTAGGACCTACACTCTCTTTAATCATAAACTCTTTCAACAATTTAAACCTTGCTTCGTAGTTTATAGCTTCTTTATCTATTAGAGAATTTATTATATCAATAGCTAATCTAGCTACTTCTATTGCTGTATTCCTATATTCGTATTGAAATATAATATAGTATATGTCCCCTTTTATTTCTCTGGACTTACCATATGCAACTTCTATTCCCAAATTATTTTGAATAGCTATTATTATATGCTCACAAATATGAGCAAGATATGTTCCTTCTTTTAATCTTTTAACAAATCCATGTTCTTCATCAATTCCACACCTATGTTCATATAGTTCTGGAATAATTTTTAATAACCCTTCATTAAACCCATCTATATTCCTACTTGGAATTTCTGAATAACCACATAAATCAACATCTAATCTAATACATTTTTTATGAGAGTATATATTTTTCCCTTCAAATACTCTCTGACTTATTATCTTCATTGTTAATTAAATCCTCCTCAAAAGGTACCTTTCTAACAAGATCAAATTTATTTCCTTCTTTTAGAACATGAAGCTTAACATTGTATATGCTTAATACCTCTTCAGAATATTGCTCTGATACATTTGTATACGATATTCGGCTTCCATCTATAAAATATACTGCCCCTTCTCCTATAACTTCCACATTTCCATTTTTATTAACAATAATTGCTGTATTTTCATCTATTCCTATCCCCAACACTTCTGGATTTTGAGCAACTCCTGATAATAATCTTCCTATTCTTCCTCTTTGGGCAAAATGTTGGTCAATTATTACATTATTTATTAATCCTAGACCTGGAGACATCTTTAATGTACACTTTCTTGGTGCTTCTTCATCATTCCCCTCTATTATCATAGTATCGCTCATAACAGAAGCTCCTGCTGAAGTCCCAACTATATATATCCCGTTATCTGCCACTTCCTTAAGAGCATCATAAACTGGAGATCCTCCAATAAGACTAGTTATTCTAAGCTGGTCTCCTCCTGTAAAAAAAATTAATGATGCATCTTTTATCATGGCTACATTATCATCCTTAAATGCATCTTCTCTCTTACTTATATCTAATATATCTATGTTTAATATTCCCAACTCTCCAAATGCTTTTCTATATTTTTCTGCTGCTTCTTCCGGGTATTCTGTTGCAACTGTTGCAATAACTAAATCATCCTCTTCCTTCTTAATACATTCACATACTTTTTTTAATACTTCTTTTCTACCCTCTTTATCTTCAGCTCCTCCGATAATAATTAAATTTCCACTTAATTTTTTATTCATTAGATCACCTCAAATCATGCATTTGTTATTGTTTCCATTGCTATAAGTAATTATTCAAAAATGTATATAAAATAAAAATTTCATATATGTCATTCTAAAGCCTACATTTATCCTTCTAAAAAAATAAAAAAGGTAGGTTGAAGGCTTATATTCCTTTAACCCACCTTTTGACTCTAGTTTTAAGTATTAAAATATTGCTCGTCCAGGTATTATTAACTTATCTCCAATTTCAATACTGTCTGGATTTTCTACAGAATTCATCTTAACTATAGCATCCACAGTAGTATTATATTTTTTTGCTAATGACCACAAAGTATCTCCCTTTGTAACAACATATATAGTAATACTAGCCTTTTTCTTTTTAGGTTCTTCATCTAACTCAATTACATCAGAAATAAATTCTTTATTTACTTCATAAGAAAGTTTAGCCCCTACAGATATTGTAGCTTTAACTGCAATTGTATTGGCTTCTATAGATGCATCAATAGCTTCTAGGTTACTATTAACTATTGCTTTCATACCTTCTTTAGCACCATTAATATCTAATACAACAGTGAATGGTATATCACCACTTATTTGTGAATAACCAACCTCTTCATCTGTTGTCTTATAGATAACATTGGCCTTAATTACACCTTCTACTGTCACCTTGTCATCTGTAACCTTTTTGTCTGTAACTATTATATTCCCAGTTGCTCCCACAATAAATTCAGGCTTATAATTACCTTCCTTTATAGTAATATTATCTTTTATTATAGCCTCTGTAGCTTGAGAACCATGAATAACTCCTATTTCATAGCTATCTTTTCTAAGTTCTAATGGGAATTTTGGAGAGTAAGCGTCTTTAATTATTTCTAATATTTCATCAGAGAATACCTTAACGCTACACTTTACCAAAAATTCAATATTCATTATTCTAGTTTCACCTAGGTCATCTTCTTCTAAGCCTATATCAGTATTCTTTATTTCATAAATAGCTGATGGTAACATATTAGATAGTACACCAACCATTTCTTCTTCTTTTGAAAGGTACACATCATCTTGTAGGCTTACTATTTCTTTAGAATCAGCACCTAAATATAATATGTTCAACTTACAGTAACATCCTAAATAAACCTTATCTTCTGCAACTTTAACCTCTCTTTTATGAAGAGTCATAGAACACTTAAGGATTTTTGAAACTTGTGGTTTATCCATGCCAACTCTTAGAACTGATTTTCCTATAAGGTCAACTTCTTTGCTACTTACTAGCCTATTGATTGATTCTGTATTTTTTAATACTTCTACACCTTCAGTACCTTCTATGTCTTTTACGAAATCAAATTCAACACTTTTATAAACTTTCCAGTCTAGGTCAATAACGCCTTCAATAGCTATCTTTCTTTCATTCATAATATTAGCATCAATATGTTCTACCTTGCATTCTACTTCACAAATAACTTTATGTTCTCCTTCATCAAGGTCCAAGTAATTAGTAAACTTCTCAGCATAGCTCACAGAATTAACCATCATATTATCTTCTCTTGGAATGTAAAGCACTGAATATTCTACCTTACCTTCCACCATGACTTTATCCCCTAAAACCTCTTTATTACTAATAACAGGTCTAGCTTCTACTGATAGAATCTGTTGTACATCTGGATGAGTATCAGGAATTAAATACTCATCTTTCAATATTGATGTTGAGCCATTTTCTCTTATCAATTGTTGAAATTGAACATTTTCTTTTATAACATCTATCTTTGACATTTTATCCCTCCCATAAAATACCTACTATTATTTATATAATTCACACGGGAGATTTATGACTTAAATTTAAATTTATGTTTAACTTTATAAATGTAATCGAATTCTGTCTATTTATTAAATTTTTTTCGTATTTTTCACTAAAATTATGTTGACAATTAGTTTTATTTGTCGTAATATTATCTTGGTTATTGACCATATAACCTCTCATAAATTCTCAATACCCTTTTATACCATAGTTGAAAGATGGAAACCCACCATCTTTCTTTTTTTTACTGTATAGAGGAAAATATAAAATTTTAATTTGCTATAAATCAAAGGTATTATTACATTTTCATATTAAAATATATAAAATCAAGGATAATAATTTTATAATTTCCTTACCTTTAGTAGAAAGGAAATAAATGTCCACCCCACATTTTTATATTTATATTTATATCTATATCACAACTAAAAATATGCATTTCTTATATAGTTAGCTAAAAATATTTACACAAGAAAAAAAACTCCGATTTAAGAATCGAAGTTTATTAGTTAACTTGGAAATACCAATTGAACTGTCTTAGTTAACACATCTGAATAACTGTATGTCACTGTCCTTTGGGTGTCACTTTCTAATCTAATTACAAAAATGCTAGGATAAACGCTTTCTAATACTCCATCATTAACCAAAATCTTTTTGCGTCCACCGTTAGCTTTTAATGTAACCTTCTCACCTAAGTGTCTTTCGATGTCCTTTTTAATGGTAGCAATAGTTTTAATCTTTTCCATTTAAACACCCTCTTTCCTGACTTTAGTATACATCTTTTCCAGTTTTATGTCAATAGAAATTTAATATTTTATCATTTCTAAATACTATTTGTCAATATATTTTGTAATTTTTTTTACTTACTTTTATATTATTCTAAAAAAAGCTTATTTTTATGCATCAACCAAAAAAGATATAGCATTAAAGATAACTTTTATATTATTCAATAAACTTAATCCAAATTTACTTTAAAATATATTCAACCTATATATATGGAGATTTAGGATATCCTTCCCTATACTTTCCTCTAGTTTGTAAACCTCCAATTCCCTTTATACCAGTAATTGTGTTTTCAATAACATCAGTTATAGAAACAACCTGATCAATTCTTGTATAAGCTATCTTTTCACATACAAACACAGGATCTAAACAGTGAATTAATACTCTATTAGGACTAGATGCAAAATTAGCTCCAGCATCTAACATACATTCATAACAACTTTGGCATGCACCTGCAAAAATAACTAATTCATCGTAACTTGCGTTATAATTTCTTAAAGCCTTAACTGCTTCAATATAATACTTGGAATTTCTATAGCACTCCACGTCTAAATAATTTTCTGCATTTTTTAAAACGCCATCATGACCAGTAAGTACTACTATGTCTGGCTTAATTTCTTTTACTAGATCTACAATAACTTCTGGTTGCTGCCTCTCACTAATTGCTCTACCAACAGCATCCAAAGATAATTGTTTATATACCTTTAAGCAAGTCTCCATATACTCACTATCTCCATCCACATGAAGTATCTTACCTGGCCTACCAAACATTAATTCCTTACTGGTCATAAGTTTTGGGGATTTACTCATTCTAGTTAACACATCTCCCCTAAGAGCTACTGCATTCTTAATTGCTTTTGAAACTCTACTATTAAGTATTTTTTCTTGTGTTCCAACATAATCTTCATTCACTGTCTCTAAATCATCTGCTTTTGAGTCAGCAATTATTCTTATACTGATACCTTTAAGAATATATACTGGCTCTCCATTCTCTTCTCTAATATCAATCACCTTAAAGGTAATATCCCTATCATAAGATTTTCTAACTACTGTATCTCCTATAACCATAGCTTCCTCGCTTTTATTGTTGTTACTATTATATGAAAACAAATAAGAAACTGTTCCTTTGTCCAAAAAGGTTATAAAAAAATTACGAATTCCCATATTTATATATTTATATATTTATATATTCTTATATTTATATGTTTTTATATTTATGTATTTATATATTTTTATCCTAAGTTATTTTAGCAAATAAAGAATAGCTTCACCGCCAACTCCCTGTATGCTTAAGATTTTTCCACTCAAAATCTTTATGCTCTCTAGACGTTAAAAAAAGACGACCTTCTGGTCATCTTTTTTTACAACTCATATTCAGATTTAAAGTCATCTAATAGCTTCAAATATTTTTCCTTTTCATTTATTATACTTTGAAGTTTATTAGTAAAGGTACCTTGTCCCCAATTTACTTCATTGTAATAGTACCTATTTGCTAACCTCCAGTATCTTTGAGGAAATTGTAAATATGCATATAAAACCTGATATTCTTCTTTTGATAATGGTGATACAGAGTTATAGGATTCAATTATTGCTTTTGCAAAATTAATATCCCAGTCAACCCTTTTAAGTACTTTAATCATAAAATTAGATATGTCAAAGGTTCTAACTTCACGCTTACAAAAATCAAAATCAATAACATGTACGTCATTATTATCATCTAAGATTATATTATGATAGGTAAAATCATGATGACAAAAACTCTTTTCTTTTTCTGTTACTGAACACAAATCATAATAGGCTGAACTTTGTAAGGTATCAAACGCTTTTTTACCCATTTCCTTGTAAAATTCCATAGATTTTAAGTATAATAGGTCAAACTCACTCTTGTTATTTTTCTTTCTTATCATATCTCTCATTTTATCTAGTGACTTAATTCTTTTTTCCATTAGATGTGGCCAACGACCTAAATCACTTTTTAACTTTGAGTTTTCAGGTGGATCATATCCCTTAGACGCTTCATGCATAGTGGCTAATGTCTTAGCTGCAAGCTTTACTTCCTCCACATTATGAAAGTCACACTCCCTACCTTCTAACCACTCAGAAAGTGTATATAAGTCTTCATTAACTAGTGCATAAGGTTCTCCTTCTACATTCAAGAAGTATCTATCAACCATATTAAAACCATTTTTAATAAGATGTTCTTTCGCACCATATACAAATAGTAATTTTTGAGGCCCGTAGTTAATCTTTTTTAAACACCTTTCTCCTTTGTTGGTCCTTAAATAGTAGACTCCTTTGTTTGCTTTTAATACTTCAATTTTAATGTCAAACTGTCTTTCTATTTCAAATTCTCTCATCATAGTCCTCACCTCCTCTATATTTATATGTGCCTTTTATTTCTTTTATTAACAAAACTTAACTCATTTTAATATAATAGAGCGAGAGTACTATGAAAGGATACATCATGAAGATTGGCATAGACGGCAGGGCCGCAAAATGGTACAGGGGGACTGGTATAGGCACCTATACTCATCAACTTATTTCTAGCTTAAATAATTCAGACAAAGATAATGATTATCTAATTTTTTTGCCAGATGGTTCTTCTTTAAAAAATTTAAATGATAATTTTCGTGTTGAACCAGTAAAAGCAAATTTACAGGAAAACTTTTGGGATGAAGTTAGCGTTCCTAATATCCTAGATGATCATAGTATGGAGCTTTATCATGTTCCTCAAAATGGTGTTGGACTTTCAGAAAATATAAATTGCCTAAAGGCCATCACATTACATGATATAATTCCTTTAAGAATGCCTGAAACTGTAAGTGACAGATACCTAAAAATATTTAATGACGAATTGCCCAACATGCTTAAGCAATGTGAAGGTATAATAACTGTATCTGAATTCTCTAAAAAAGATATTGCTCAAGAATTTAATTTTCCTGAAGAAAAAATATTCGTTACACCTTTAGCCGCTGAGGATATTTATAAACCGCTAAGCAAATGTAAATGCAAAAAATTAATAAAAGATAAATATGGTATAGAAGATAATTTTGTTCTTTATGTTGGTGGATTTAGTCCTCGTAAAAATATTATTGGATTAATAGAAGCTTTTTCTTTAATCCCACCTGCTAAAAGAAAAAAATCTAAGTTAGTCATTACAGGCAATAAAGGCTTTTCCTATCCTAAATATCAAAAAAGGGCTGATGATTTAGGAATTTCAAATGATGTTATATTTACTGATTTTATTCCATTAGAAGACCTACCAGTATTTTATAATGGTGCTGAAGTTTTAGTATATCCTTCTCTTTATGAAGGTTTTGGTCTTCCGCCACTTGAAGCTATGGCATGCGGAACACCTGTTATAGCCTCAAATATAACTTCTATTCCAGAGGTTTGCTATGATTCTGCTCTACTAATTAATCCTTACAATATTGATGATTTAAGCTATGCAATTGAAAGAGTATTAAATGATAGTCTTTTAATGCTTACCATGGTTAAGAAAGGGTTATTAAGAAGTATGAATTTCTCATGGCAAAAAACTGCCCAATTAACTACAAACGCCTATAGGGCAATGATTAATAATGAACATCGTTAAAAAACGAGTTAATAAAAAGGAAGACTTGATTGTCTTCCTTTTTAATTTAATTATTTAATAAAATAATTCTTTATATTTTTCTTTGTATTTAACTAGAAATTCATGTCTAAATTCCTCATTCATAAGCTTATTGTTTAATCTACTTATAAATACTTCTTCATCCCAATCTTTTTGTTTATGATAATAGTCTCTAACTATAGAATAAAAATCTCTTGGATAAGAAAGTAGTATATAAATAAACTTATACTCCTCTTTTTCTAAAGGGCATACTTTGTTATATGCTTCTATTATATTCACTGCCTTATCTACATCAAAAGCAGCATTCTTTATACCCTTTAAAATCAAATCTGTTAAATCCATAATTCTAAGATCTATTGAGCAATAATCAAAATCAATTAAATACATATCCTCATCTTTAATCAAGAAATTATGCTCAGCTAAGTCATTATGACATACCACTATATTTTTACTATTTTCTCTATAAGAGCTATAAACACTAAAGGACAATAATTCCGCTGCTCTTTCAATTTCATTTATATAATCATCTACTACCTTTAAAAATTCTTTATCAAATTCGTTTTTAAACCTATATGATTTAACTAACTTCTTTATATACTTTATATCCTCTAGGCTATCACTAAATTTCTTAACCAAACTTTCTTCCATTAATTCTTTTTTATTGCAATTCAATTCTTCTTCTATTTTAATAAGCCCAGCCTGTGAGGCTAAGTGCATTTTTCCTAATAATCTACCGCTCATCTCATATTCTATAGGATTAGTAAATGTAGCTTCCCTGCCTTCAATGAGATCCATAACTAAATAGTAATCACCTTTCCACTTCTTATATACATTACCATCTTCAAAGGTTCTAAAAGATATTACATAAGGAAATTCTTTATATATATTCTTTAAGCATATATTAATAAAATCAATTCTATCCTTACTTAAATCCATCTTTTTTAATATCTTTTTGCCCTCATTAGTATGAAGAATAAATACCTTTCTTAAAGGTGTAACATCTAAAACCTCTAAACCTAATTCATCAAAAAAGTCCAAACTTAAATCATATGTGGATAGATATTTCTTTTCAGGATACCTAACTCTAATCATTCTCTCACCTCTTACTTTATATTTCATACTCCATTGATGCTTTAATATTTTTTAAGTACTCTTCTGGAAGTAGATTTTTCTTATTATATTTATACCTATACCATTGCTTTAAACTATCATATGGAATTGATAGTAATATAGAAATATAATCCTTACTATGCTTATTTAGATGAGATAACCTTATATATTCATCAATATATTTATCTAAATTTCCCTTTTTATCTCTTCTCTTTATCCTTTTTAGATAATTATAAATATCTTCTTCAACAAGATTATAGGTTGCCCCCTTTAAGCTTCCAACTTCAATTGCTTCAACTACTCTAAGGTTTCCTTCATCCACTCTTCCTAAGCAAATTTCATTTTTTTTCATACTTCTTTTTATAATTCCTAAATAGTCAATTTCCTTTAAATCTTCAATAGCCTTATCTACTCTATTTAATAGCTTTTCTCCATTCTCTAAAATAAATAAATCCATGCAATTTGTATCTTTTATATTTTCTCTTAAAGCTATATCCTTATTTAATCTTTTTTGCATTACTTTTATGCTCTCTACCCTTTTACCAATACTACTATTAACTCTAGTAAGTCCACTACAATAATATCCTGCCAACACACTATGAACACTTTGAATAACAATAAATTGACAGGAAATATCCTCTTCTGTAGTACCTCTATATCCTCTAAAGTATTCTTCCGCAACTACAATATCATTTTCTAATAAATAATCTTTTAGAGTTAATTCTTTAATACTAACCCCCTCCTTTAATAAAAAAAGCTTTCAACAAACTGTTCTCTCTCTTCTCTATCATTTAGATACTTCTCAAGCCTTTCAATAAAGAACCTTTCTTCCCAAGGCTGTTGTTCCCAATACATCTGTATCCCCAGTTGCCAAAATCCTTGAGGAAACCTAACAAACTCCTTCATTAATGGAAGTTCATCTTTTGTCAAATCAGATGTCTTACAGTAATTATTTATTATTCTTTCTGCTTTATTTTTATCCCACTTTCCATTTTTCATGGTCCTAATTAATAGTGATGATAAATCATGTATATGAGTATCTAAAATACAGTAATCAAAATCAATAATATTTACTTCTCCCTTATTATCTATAAGGACATTATGATTAGCATAATCATGATGACAAAATCCTCTTTTAAACATTTCTTTTTCCATAAGTTCATAGTAATTTAATTTAGACAATTCTCTTACACTCTGTTCTGCCCTATTAACTTCACATTCTATATTTTCTAAATATATCTTATCAAAGTCAGACTTATGAGCTTTTTGACTAATGCGGTGTTTAAAATCTAATATCTCATCTTTTCTAGTATCAAAAACATTTATCCAAGAAAACCACCCTATTCTAGGCCTCATACTATCTGTTATAGTAAAACCTTTGCTACACTCATGTAACTCACCTAATTTCTGTGCCACTAAATCAAGCTCAATGGGATTATCATAATTACTTTCTCTAGAAGGAATCCACTCTGTTAAATAAGCAAACCTTCCTAAAAGTTCAATATAATATTCATCTCTCTTAGTTTTTAAAATAGTTGGTATTTTATTAAATCCCCTTTGCTGAAGATGAAGTATAGCTGATAGAATAAAATAAAAATGAGGGAATTGATATTTTATTACTTTCACACAATACATCCCCTCCTTTGCGTTTACTTTATAAGTGTTTTTAACTTTTTCTATAGATTTAATGTCTAAATTATAGTTAAGTGTGACAATTCTTTTTATCTCTTCCTCATTCATGCATTTCACCTAAGGATTAATTCTATTTATTATATGTATGGTATCTTTTCTGTGTGATTTCATTCACCAAATCAATTTCCTTTTAATACTTTATACTATAAAAATTTATAGAGGTGACCTTATGAAAATAGGTATTGATTCTAGAGGAGTAAACTTATATGCAGGATCTGGTATAGGTACTTATACAAAGAATTTAATTATAAATATGATAAAAAATAATACCAAAGATAGATTTAATTTAATTTGGACTGGAAAAAAAGATACTGAATTTATAAAAGATAATACAAAACTCTTTTATACCTCTGGAAGATATGGTGGATTTTACGAAACATACTTTACCCCTAACCTAATGCAAAAGGAAGATATAGACCTATTTCACATTCCACAAAACGGAATAGGCTACCCTTTTAACTGGGACTTAAATGTTGTTGTAACTGTACATGACTTAATTCCGTATACAATGCCAGAAACTGTTGGAAGAGGTTACTTAAATAGATTCTTAAAAGATATGCCAAATATAATAGAATCAGCTAAAGGTATATTAACTGTATCAGAGTACTCTAAGAAGGATATTTTAAGATTCTTCCCTAATATATCTCCTGATAAAATCTATGTAACCCCACTAGCTACTAATGAAAACTTCAAACCTATACCTAAGGATGTATGCGAAAAATATATAAGTAAATACTTAAAATTAAATGACCCCTATATTCTTTATTTAGGTGGATTTAGCTCTAGAAAAAATGTTAAGGAATTAATATTATCCTTTGGTAAAATTATAAAGGATCTAAAGAAGCCTCATAAGCTTTTATTAGGGGGAGCAATAAGAGATGAAGGTAATATTTTAAGAGATATAGTTCTAGAGGCAGGTCTACAGGAGCATGTTTTATTTACTGGATATTTAGACGATTCAATCTTGCCAATATTATATAGCGGTGCTGAGGCTTTTATATACCCTTCCTTGTATGAAGGGTTTGGATTACCTCCTTTAGAGGCCATGAGTTGCAAAACCCCTGTAATAACTTCAAATTTAACTTCCATTCCCGAAGTTACTAAGGATGCGGCTATCTTAATTGATCCCTTTAATAAAGATGAGCTTAGTTATAATTTACTAAAACTATTAAATGATGATTCTAAAAAAGAGGAGCTTTCTGAAAAAGGGTATAAAAGAAGTCTCCAATTTTCATGGAGACAAACTGCTGATACTACTTTAGAGGCCTATAGAGATATATTAAAATCATTGACCTAAAATTTTATTTTTTACTTCTAAATATACTTCATAATCATTTATTTCAGGAGCCTTCTCATATATGTTGCTCATAACAACTAGAGGGCTCTTTCCACTGAAATTCTTTATTGACTCTTCTATTGATTTATTTTTATAAGTAGATAAATAACTAGAAAAAAACTTACCTTCTTTAACATACTTAATAGATTCTTCTGTGTTTGTAGCTAAAAACTCCAAAAACCTCTTAATAAGGGCACTGTTTTCTTCAGATTCATCGAATACTAATAAGTTATATCCCTCTGCTACATAAAATTTATTACTTCCATTTAATTTAGCTGGTGCATTATTAGCAGTCCACTCACATGGAACATCTAAAGCCTTTAGTTCTCTCATAGAATTAATTGATGATATTCTAGCTAAGAACTTACCATCTACCTTTGTATTCATGATATTACTTATTTCACTTAATCTAGTTTTAACCAGTTCTTCTATCTTTCCTTTATCATTACTCTCTTCCATTGCTTGCATTACAAGTAGTGAAACTATATCTTCATAATCCTGCCCTACTCCATTAAGTATCCTTACCTCTCCAGAGGTTTTCTCTAAAATATCTTCACCAATTCTTTTTAAATCATCCCAGGTATTGATATCTTCATATGTGTACCCATACTGTGCCAACATATCTTCTCTCAAATATAATGCTAAAGGTCTTGATGTTAACGGTACTCCTACCAATCCTTCCTTATCATTGGCCTCTTTAATTCTTCCAACAGAAAAGTTACTTGAGTAACTATCTACTATACCTTTTTCCTCTGAAATATATTTTCTTAAATCATTCTCTTTTATTAACCTTCTAGAATCATTGGTGGATAACTGAATTATATCGGGAGTAGAGTTGTTATTTATGGAAGATAATATCTTATCCTTATAATTACTGCTATATATTAGCGATACTTCTACCTTAGTTTTATCATATGATTTCATAAATAAATTAGCATATTCACATAAATAATCATATGTGTCTTCATTTGCCCAAATCACTATATTCCCTTTTATATTTTCCTCTTTATTACTACTTCTTATATTATTTAATAAAAAAATGCTTAATACTATAAAAAGCATAATAAAAAAATATCTAACCTTTTTCATATTCTCATACCTCCCTTGTTAAATTATATTATAAACTTATTCTACATCATAGTTCTTTACATTATCTAATACTTTTATTATAATAAGTAAACATACCAAAGAAAAATAAATATTATAGGAGAGTCTTTATGCATATAGAAAACTTAAGATTCTTTTATGAAGTTGCAAAAGCAAAAAGTATTTCAACAGTAGCAAAATCCTCTCACATATCACAATCAGCCTTAAGCCAACAGCTCTTAAAGCTTGAGGATAGTTTAAACACCAAATTATTTATTAGAAGTAATAAAGGTGTAACCTTAACCACTGAGGGTGAAATTGTATATAAACATTGTAAAGTTATATTGAATACCTATGAGAAAATGCTATATGAAGTTGAAAGCTCAAATTCAAAAGAAAGTCACATTAATATTGATGGGATAAATATCTTAACATCTACATTAATACCTTCTGCTATAAGTAAGATAAAAAAATCATTCCCAAATCATATTATAAAAATTACATCTTCTGAAGATAATTCTAATAATATAATACATAATATTTCAGATATAAATATATCATACAGTAATTACAACAATATAAATTCTATAGTTTCAAAGGAAATATATTCAGACAGAATAGTTTTTGTAGCTCATTCTACATTTAAAAGTAATAGCTTAACCATTAAAAAGTTTATGAATACTCCTTTTATAGTGGTTAATGATAACTTAAAATTTAGAGATATGCTTGCATCAAAGCTAGAAAACTTAGATTATGATATTCAATTATTAAATATTCTATTTACAACTGATTCCTATCAATCTGCCATAATAGGAATAAAGAATATACAGGCTATATCGGCAATACCATATGGAATATATAATTCTGTATATAAAGATTTAGGATATAAAATTGTTGACATCGAAGGCTTAGAATTTCCTCTTTCAATGTATATAAACTTTGAAGAGCAACTTTATAAAAGAGAAAAATTGTTTATCAACAAATTAATCTCAACAATAAAAGGATTCTTAAAATCTTAAGAATCCTTTTAATATTTTCTAAGTATTAATTTTTCTGCAAGTGCTCTTAGCACCTCTTTATACTCATTTTCAGGTAATTTATCTATATCTTTAAAAGCTTTGTCAGTATACTTTTGGGCTAAATCCATTGCTTTATCTACCCCATCATTTTGTTTTACTAACTCAATTATTTCTTTTACTTCATTATCAGTTATGGAATCAGCTTCTAAATATTTTTTAAAAGCTTTCTTATCATTATTATAAGCATAAATAAATGGTATAGTAAAAATACCTTGTTTTAAATCATTTGCTGCAGATTTTTTAATACTCTCATCATTGCCTACATAATCTAAAATATCATCAATAATTTGGAATGCCATTCCAATATTATGTCCTATATTCCATAATCTTTTAGCTAGTTTATTTTCGCAACCACTTTCAGCTGCTCCTAAATATAGAGACAATGAGAATAATTCTGCAGTTTTACCTGATATCCTACTTAAATAATCCTTTACTGATAACCTAGTAGAAAATCTAGAATTAAGCTGATTAACTTCACCCATACAAATTCTAGACATTGACTTACAGTCCATTTTTATACTCGCTAAAGATGTATTGCTAGCTAATATCTTAAAGCATACACAGAATAAGTAATCCCCTATATAAACAGCATAATCTTTTCCGTACTTTGATTGAACCGTTTCATTACCCCTTCTTAACTTAGCATCATCTATAACATCATCATGAACTAAGGTTGCCATGTGAAACATTTCTAATACAGCACCTATAGCCTTTACTCTTTCTTTATCTCTATTACCAAAGTGAGAGCCAATTATAGCAAAGGCAGGTCTCACCATTTTTCCACCTGATTCAATTAAATCTTTTATAGAATTTTCTATAACTTTATCCTTGCATTTTGTTTCTTTCTTCATTAAAGCAACTATGTCTTCTAACTCTTCTTTTATTCCAACATAGTTATCCCAAATTTTATCCATATCTATTTACCTCATGTAACTTGCTTGAAATATGGTATTTTTCTTAAATGTTCAACCAAATAATTTGATGTGATTCCTATAAATATTCCAGTTACTATACCAACTATAGATAGTACTGGTAAATACAATGTAACTCCTATATTATGTACAATTGCAGAAGCCACTAAAATTTGTCCAACATTATGAAATACAGCACCAGATGCACTGACACCTATTATACTTATCTTATCCTTAAATAATTCTTTTATAAGAACCATAGCTAAAAAGCTCAAAATTCCACCAGCTGCACTATACATAAATGCCGAAAGACTTCCACCGAAGATAGACCCTAAAGTTAATCTTAAAAACAGTACCAGTAAAGTTTCCTTTTTGCTTAAAGTATATAGAGCTAAAACTGTCACAAGATTGGCTAGTCCAAGCTTTGCTCCTGGAGTGACGAAAGGTACTGGAATCATATTTTCAAAAATATGTAAAACAAGTGCTTGAGATACTAATAGACCTATATATACAATTTTTCTACTTCTCTTCATTTGTTTCTCTCCTAATATGAAAGTATTATATCATCGTCATTTTCTCCGATAACCTGTATCATTACTCTATGAGGTAGGCACACTATGCTTTCACCCGGATTAGAAATATAACCTTGTTCTAAGCATAATTTGTCTGAACAATCTGCATCAATCATGGCTATTTGCTCATCTTTAACAAGTACTATATTATTACCCCATTTAGTATCTACTTCTATAGTTTCTTCTTCCTTATGTCCTGTAAGCGCAACTCTTTTATACAACTTTCCACCTATAGTAATTTCGGCATATGTAATATTATAATTCTTTTTCAATTTAGCACCTAATATTATTTCTGGTGTAAAAGATCCTACTAATAATAAAACTATTATTATTACATCCCACTTTTTAAAAATCTTTTTATCTTTAAACATAAAATATCATCACCTTTATACCTTTATGTTATTTCTGTATCAGAGGCTTGTCTATCTTATTATAACTTCAAAAATAAAATAAGGTAAGGATGGTTATATACCATCCTATCCTTATTTATGTCAAATTACTATTTTTGTTTATAAACTGGAACTCTCTTACCTAACCACCAGTTACCAGCAATCTTATTTATCCATGGCATAACATAATAATCTAATCCAAATGTTCTACCAGCTCCACCCATTAGAGCAATTGAACCGAAGAAGAACCATAATATATCCCATCCTGCCATAGCTGAAAGAACAAAGTTACATACCATAAATGCAGATGCTCCTGAAGCTAAGAATGTGAATAATCCTGCGATTAAGCATAAACCTATACCAATTTCAGTTATAACAACGATTCTTTGGAACCAAACAGCTATTTCTGGGTTTGGTATAAATATTTGCATTATTGCTTCATAGAACTTAGGCATTTTTTCTAATATTGGAGTTGCAAATTCAGTTGTTGCTTCTCCTGATGCAGAAGCACCTGAATCAGCAGCAGTTTGTAACCAAGTAAATGGCATTTTAATGTTTCCAGCCTTTAACCAGCTGTCTCCACCAACCATGTTTCCATTAAATAAAGCTTTGATTCCATGATTTTCCCATGTTCCTTCACCAACAAACTTCTTAAGACCTTCTAATAACCAAAGTACACCTATATATAGTCTTAATGGTACTAACCATAGTCTGTTTGACTTAGATGATAAATGACCTCTCATTATACATCTGTTATCTTCCATTGAGAAGAATTCATGTTGTAAGTAGTGATAACAAGCATTAACATTGTTAACACCCCATAAGTAGTGTAAGTTTACTAAATGTTTCATTATCATCGCAAAGAATCCAGCAAGCTTGATTCCAGCTAAGTTAGCAACACAGTACTTACCACCTATTGATACCATAAATCCATGGTAATTTGATTTAAATTTAGTTAAATCCTTCTTCTTATCCATTAAAGCTATTATATTCTTAGCGATAACATCACCAGTTTGAATTGCAGCTTCAACTATTTGAGGAGTTCCTTTTCCTTCTTCTTCATAGTAGTTTAAGTCACCAACTACGAATACTTCTTCTTTATTAACTGCTTGCATAAATTCGTTAGTAGCTAATCTACCAGCTCTTGCAGTTTCTAAACCATATTCTTTAACTTCTTCATTTGCTTGAATACCGCATGTCCAAATTAATGTGTTAGTTTCGATTTCTTCTCCACTCTTTAACACTATCTTATTTGGAGCAACTTCAACTATTGGGCTATTCTTAAGAATAGTCATTCCCTTCTTAACCATGTACTTTTCAGCCTTATCAGCTTGCTTTCTATCTAACATGTTAAGAATAGTTCCCATAGCTTCAACAACCATAAGTCTTACTTCATTTTCATCAACATTATGTTCTTTAGCTAATCTAGTTTTCCATTCTAAAAGTTCCCCAGCCATTTCTATTCCTGTGAAACCAGAACCAGCTACTACAAATGTAAGCATTTCTCTTCTCTTAGCTTCATTTCTTTCTTTAGCTGCAAGCTTGAACATTTTTTGAACGTGATGTCTAATCTTCATAGCATCTTCAAATGACCATAAAGTAAATCCATTTTCTTTTACTCCTGGAACACCAAAGAATGCTGGTTCACTTCCTGTACCTACTACTAGGTAGTCATAAGTGTAGTTACCATTTGTAGTTTTTACTGTTTTATTATCAGTATCAACTTTTTCTATTAAATCAGTAACAACATTAACCTTTGTTCTAGCAAATATTTTACTTAATTCAATTTGAACTGATTCAGGATGAACTCTTCCTCCTGCTACTTCATGTAATTCAGTCATTAGTGTATGGAATGGATTCTTATCAATTAATGTAATTTCTACATTATTATTCTTCTTATATTTTTTTGCTAATTTTTTAGCTACGTGGACTCCACCGTATCCAGCACCTAATATAAGGATGTTTTTCTTATCCGACATAATTTCACCTCATATATAAATTTTTTGTTAAAAATAAAACTTAATCAAAACAACAAATCTGATTCTATAGATTTCTATATGGTATGTCTATAAGAATAAACTAGTATCATATACCTCTTATATTTTTACCTTTTTATACAAATAGCCTCTAACTATTGATATTACTAGCTTCTTCTTTAATAAAATTAAATTTACCATAAGAATTATTAATGTACTATAACTTATTTTAATACCCATTGGTTTGTTTTTTGTGTATAATTAACTAGTAATGTCGAATTTGAAAACTTTTTCGACATTCACTTGTCATAATTTTAACGTAATATAAAATGTTATTTTTTAAGGGGGATTTTACTCATGAACAAAAAGAGAATTTTAAGCTTAGTTGCTGCTACAATGCTTTCTGTTGCTGTTTTAGCAGGATGCGGAAGCAAAGAAGAAGGAATGAAAGACGGTAAGTACGCAGTTGAATCAAAGGCAGATGATAAAGGATACGTTTCATCTTTAGCTATTGAAGTTAAAGACGGAAAGATCGTTTCTGCTGACTTCGATATGACTAACGATAAGGGTTCTAAGAAAGACGATGAAGGATACAATACAGCTTACAAAGCTAAATCAGGAATCGATTCTGCTACAGCTTTCAAGACTTTAGGTGAAAAACTAGTTGAAAAGCAAGCTGCTGATATCGATGCAGTTACTGGTGCTACTGGAACTACTGAAACTTTCAAGAAGTTAGCTGCTAAAGCTATAGAAAACGCAAACGCTGGAACTACTGACAAAACTGTAGTTGAATAGTCGTTTCTTTAAAATTAAAAGACTTTAGGGATTCCCTAAGGTCTTTTTTCTACTTAATTAAGAAAGTTTGGGAATACTAAATATAATAAATCTTAGGAGGTAACTTATGAAAAATAAAGCAATTAGCTTATTAATGGGAATTTTTCTTATTTTTTCTCTTATTGGATGTACCAATAATAACGATGATTCAAAACCACTTTCTAAAACTGAATATTTCATGGGAACTGTTGTAACAGTAACCCTATATGATAATAAAAGTGAAAAAATAATAGATAAGGCTTTTGAAGAAGTAAAAAAGATAGAGCAACTTGTTAGTATAAATATGGAAGGCACTGAACTAGATGAAGTTAATAACAACGCTGGAATAAAACCTGTAAAAGTAAGTGATGATACTTATAACATAATAAAAAAAGGTTTAGAGTACTCTAGTCTTACAAATGGTTCCTTTGATATAACTATCGGTCCCCTAGTTAAACTATGGAGTATAGGCCTACCAGAAGCAAAAGTCCCTACACTTGATGAAATAAAAGGAGCCCTTAAATACATAAATTATAAAGATGTAGAAATTAATGATTCTGAAAAAACCGTATTTTTAAAGAAACCTGGTATGATTATAGATTTAGGCGGAATAGCAAAAGGCTATACTGCAGATGTTATTGCTCAAACTCTAAAAGATGAAGGCGTAGAAAAAGCTATTATCGACTTAGGAGGAAATGTTTATGCATTAGGAGAAAAATCCGAAAATACACTATGGAGAATAGGAATTCAAAATCCTGATCAAACTCGTGGAGAAATAGTAGGATCGATAAATGTAAAAGATAAGTCAATAGTTACATCTGGAATATATGAACGTTTTATAGAACAAGATGGAGTTAAATATCATCATATCTTATCTCCGGAAACCGGATATCCTTATGATAACGAAATAGCTGGAGTTACTATAATTAGTGATAAATCTATAGATGGTGATGCCCTTTCTACTTCTGTTTTCTCTATGGGAGTAGCTAAAGGATTAGAATTTGTAAACTCACTACCTGATATAGAAGCAATTTTTATAACAAAAGATCATAAAGTTTATTTAACAGAAGGTTCACAAGAAATCTTTAAATTAACAAATGATGATTTTGAGATAATGAACTAATTAAGGTAAGAAGGTAATGAAAAAAGCTCGCCATTCGGCGAGCTTTTTTTGTACCTTGTACCTTGTACCTATTTTTCTATATAATTCATAACATGTTTTATTATCATGTTTATGCTTCCATCTCCATTACGCTGAATTTCAAATCTGTTACTATCATGATACACTTCTTCATTTATGTAAAGATCTATATCTTTATCTATCTTAAGTCTTACTCTTTTTAGTTTCTTTTCTACCCATGTTTTATCTACTTGAACATCATCATTTAATCCTTGAGCTTTTACAAAAGTACGAAACTCCTCTTTTGCTTTTGGCTCATCCTTAAATAATTCATGGGATAACTCATCTATGTTAACAATATCCTCTTCTTTAAGTTTTCCCTTTACAGTAGTTCTTACCTTTTCTGCAGTAACAGCATCTTCAGCAAAGTTTTTTCTAGTCCACGTCTCTGCAGCTTTTAAAAATGTTTTAGTCATATCTCTCTCATTAGCTACAATAGTGCAACCTAAGAAGCTGTTTATGAAGTAATTAGCTCCGTATTCATCTTCTTCTTTGCTCTTCTTCTGTTTATCCAACACCATTAAATTATATGTATCCTCTTCTTTTATAGGTTTTATAAATGCTGCTTTTTGTATCTTTTGACCACTTCCAGGTAAACCTGCTGATTGTGGAACTATACCAATTCCAATCTTATCATCAACAAACTCTATTTCATGAGTAAAATTCTTTACATAATCCATCTTTAATATAGCAATCATAGGACCTTGATCTGTTATTATAGATGCCACAATTAAGTCACAAGAAGGTATATTTACATTCCCCTTCATTATAGAAAATAACTGCCTAGATAACTCTTTAGAAAGGGTAATTAAATCATTATTCTCTCCATTAAGATAATCTTGACCAATTTCTTTAACAATATTTCTCTCTTCATTAAATTTAGCATATTTTAACTCTTCATCATTAAAGCATTTTTCTATATGCTTATATATAAATTTATATGTATCTTCTTCCATCTCCAACTTATATTCGTTTAAGATAGGCTCAGTACTATTGTTATCTAATATATGAATAACAGCTTCATTTATATTTATGTCATTAACGTAATCCATTATCTTCACCTCTATTATTATTCATTTATTATTTTATCAATGAAAATTTATATTAACAAGGTAAAGCAAGTCTTATTTACATAATGGCTTCAGCAATATTATTAGAATGATCCCCTATTCTTTCTAGATTACTTATTAAATCTAAGAACATTGTACTAGAATTAGCATTGCATAACTTTCCATTTAATCTCTTAATATTATTATTTCTAAGCTTCTTCTCGTACTTATCTATTCCTTCTTCTATAACAGAAATATTTTTTGCACTAACACTATCTTCATTTCTATAACTTTCTATAGCTAAAGTTAATGCCTCTAATGTCTTTTTATACATTAATTCTACTTCTTCAGTAGCTTCTTCTCCAAAAGAGATTTCTTTATTCATCTTTTCAATTGCCATATCAGCTATGTTCTCAGCATGATCTCCAATTCTCTCAATATCATTAATTACATGGAAAGTAGCACTTAAAATCTTGCTATCCTTCTCTGGTAATTCATGTGATGATAATAATACAAGATAATCTGTTATCTCTTGTTCTAAATTGTTTATTATCTTTTCTCTCTTATACACTTCTTTTACTTTTTCTTCATTATTATTTAAAAGGGCATACATTGCCTCTTCAATATTCTTCTTTGCTATCTCACCCATTCTAACTGTTTCTTTATAAGCTTGTCCAATAGCTAATATAGGAGTTTCTAGTAAATTTTTATCAAGATATATTGCTCTATCTGTTTCTACTTCATCTTTTTCATTCTCTGGCATCATAGCATCTACAATCTTTATAAGATACTCACTTAATGGCAATAGGATTAATGTTACAGAAACATTGAATATAGTATGTGCATTAGCAACTTGTCTTGCTACATCTGTAGGATTTATATACTCAACTATAATCGCAAGATAATTTAAGAATGGTAATACTATTATTACACCTATTACCTTAAATAATAAATGTATTATTGCAGCTTTCTTCGCTTTCTTATTTGCGCTAGCTGAAGCTAATAATGCAGTTACACATGTTCCTATATTACATCCCAATATGATAGGTAATGCTACATGTATATCTATAGAACCTGTTGTTGCAAGAGCTATAAGCATACCTGTAGTTGCTGATGAACTTTGAACTATCGCTGTCATTCCAAGTCCTGCTAGAACTCCTAAGAATCTATTGCTTCCCATTATTTCTACAACATTTCTAAAGGCATCTGATTGTGTTAATGGCTTCATAGCACCAGACATTATCCCCATTCCTAAGAACAAAATACCAAACCCTAATACAATAGAAGCTAAATCTTTAGATTTCTTTTTCTTTACCGATAATAATGCTATTGCACCAACACCTACAAAAATGGGGGCTAATTGATTTAAATTAAAAGAAACCATTTGTGCTGTTATAGTAGTTCCTATACATGCACCCATTATTACTCCAGTTGCTTGGCTTAATGTCATTAATCCAGCATTAACAAAACTTACAACCATTACAGTCGTAGCACTTGAACTTTGTATTACAGCAGTTACGGCTGCTCCAACTAATACTCCAATAATTTTATTTCTAGTTACCTTTTCTAAAATATTTTTCAACTTATTTCCTGCTGCATTTTCTAGGCCATCCCCCATTAGTTTCATACCAAATAGAAATAAACCTAATCCTCCAAATAATTCAATTATCATATTGAACTTATCCACTATAATATCTCTCCTTCAAAATGCTCTTTTTACTTATTTTTAATACATTTTTAATTTTTCTAACAATATTATAACGTGAATTTAACAATTAGAACATAAAAAAATGTAGAAACTCCTAAGACTTTCTACATTTTTTATTAAAATTATATATTTAAATCTACTTATTTATTAATTTTCCATGGATTAAAAGCCTATTGTTTTCTTGTTCATAAGAACATGTTGACAAAGTTACTATTTTATCCCCACTTGTAAGTTCATAATCCACAAGTTTATGCATAGACTTGTTCTTAAGTTCATTCAAATACTTTACATACTCTTCATCTGAACTAAAATTAAATCTATATGGATTAGTATTTGCTTGCTCAATATATATTGAAAATATCTCATACTCTAAAGTTCCGTCTTTTGTAGTTATATAAAACTTATTATTTGATTTTGCAAATTCACCATCCTTATAGCTATGAAGTGAACCGAACATACTCTTATCCTTCATATAATGTCCATGTATTATCGTATTTTTCTCATTAAAAGGATCTGGATTATCACAGGATATAAATATTCCTCCACCAGCATTATACTCTTTCTTAAAGTTATGAGTAAGATAATAATCATTATCTTGCCCCTGAAGCACTGGATAATTAACTTTAGTGCCTGGTATCATAAGCCATCCTTTAAATTCATTATTTATCTCATAAAGCTTATTATAGTCTTCTTCCTTAAATACATATGGTTTAACATCATCTTTATCCTTTGAATCACCATCATTATTCTCTACTACCTGTGGGGCATACTGTTCAATATCCTTATAACTATTAGCATTTTTCCTATACTCATTAAAAATAGTAAATAGCTCATAAGCTGACCATATAAAAACTATCAAAGCAATAACAAAAATAACTTTTCTAATAACTTCTTTCCATTTTTTACTCATATAAATCCCCCAAATATCCTTTTATTTATAAATACTATTTAGCTAGCTCTAATGCTATCTCCATCATTTCAGTAAAACTATCTTGTCTTTCTTCTGGAGTAGTTTCCTCTCCCTTAAAAATATGATCTGAAATTGTAAGTATTGATAAAGCCTCTACACCATACTTAGCAGCTAATGTATATAATTCTGCACTTTCCATCTCTACAGCTAAGCATCCATAATCTGCCCATAGCTTTATGGATACATCAGTATCATCATAGAATAAATCAGATGATAATATATTACCTACCTTTACATTTGCCCCTTTACTTTTTGCAATATTATATGCTTCTAATAGTAAATCAAAGTTAGCTGTTGGAGCATAATCCATTCCATGAAATCTTCTTCTGTTAATTCCTGAATTAGTTGATGCACTTTGCGCCAAAACTATGTCTCTAACATTTACATCCTCATTCATAGACCCTGCTGAACCTATTCTTATTAATCTCTTAACTCCATAGAATCTAATTAACTCATTAACATATATAGAATGAGATGGTAATCCCATACCTGTACCTTGTACAGAAACTCTTTTACCTTTATATGTTCCTGTATATCCATACATTCCTCTAACTTCATTATAACACTTTGCATTTTCTAAATAATTTTCTGCTATAAACTTTGCTCTTAATGGATCTCCTGGTAATAATACAGTTTCTGCTATAGCTCCTTCTTCAGCCATTATGTGTAAATGTTTAGCCATAATAAAATCCTCCTACCTAAAATGTAATACATTCTTTGTTTTTATTATATCCTATTTTAATATGTAAATTCTAATTCCTTTTAAAGTTAAATACAAGAGTATAAATTGTTAAATTTGAAAAACTATATGATATAATAGTAAATAAAACAATTTAATGGAGAGATTATTATGAAAGAGCTAGAAACCAGAATAATAAAAATTGATGTAGCTGCCATTAGAAACACACTTGTTGAAAATGGTGCTCTTAAAGTTAAGGCTGAAAATCAAATAAATGATATATATGACTTTGAAGACGGAAGACTATTAGCTGAAAAAGGATACGCTAGAATTAGAACTGTATCTGATATATTAAATAATAAAGAAGTTATCTACATAACAGCAAAAAAAATGCTTTCCCAAGGTAAATTTAAAGAGATGGAAGAATATGAATTTGAAGTAGATGATAAAAAAACAGCAGAAGGAATGTATGAAGTGCTAGGACTAAAATTACATCAATCTATAAAGAAATATAGGGAGAGCTATCAATTAGAAGACGGACTAGTAGAAATTGATATAAACGATACTACATTCTGCCCTTTTCCATATATAGAAATAGAAACTGACTCAGAAGAAAAGTTAGAAAGAATAGTTAGGCTATTAGGATATACTATGGAAGATACAACTTCTAAAACAATATATGAATTAATTGAAGAAAACAAAGAAAATGAATAATTATCTAATGAAGGATGAATAATTAAGGTGGAGAAATTGCTAACGCAATTTCTCTTTTATTTATAATAAAAAAACTCCGCAAAAGCGGAGTTTTCACTAAAATTATTTATTAAAGTTTCTCTCTTCTCTCAGAAGATTTCTTAAAATACCTCATAAGAGTCTCTTTATCGTTATCATGTATGGCCTTTTTTATCAAATCTAACTCTAACTCAAAATTATTGATAGCTTTCAACAAATTATTCTTATTTCCCAGGAAAAGTTCGCTCCATAATTCTTCATTAATATTAGCAATACGAGTTAAATCTCTATAACTATCCCCAATAAAACTTCCTGTATCTCTACCTTCTTCATCACTATTAATTAGAGCTACAGCCATAGCATGCGGTAATTGTGATGTAAAACCTATCATTTCGTCATGAAATTCTGGAGTTATCCTTCTTACTCTTTTAAATCCCATTTTTAATGCTATATTTTCTACTAAATCTAAATTTTCTTTTTTATTTCTTTCTATTGGAGTTATTATATAATTTGCTCCTTTAAATACATCATTAGTTGCAAAATCTATTCCCTTTTTTTCTCGACCAGCCATAGGGTGTCCAAAAACAAAATCCACATTTTTAGGTAAAATTTCAACAATGTCTTTTATAAACATTTCTTTTATTCCAGTTGCATCTGTTATTACAGAACCAGCCTTAAAATTCTCCTTATTGTCCTCAATAAACTTCTTAACTAACTTAGGATAAATTGCTAGTATGGTCAAATCAGCTTCTTTGAAAAAACTTTCTCCAGTCTTACATCCTTCCTTTATTAGCCCTAGACTTTTAGCCTTAGTCAATGTATCTTCATCTACATCAACCCCAAATACATTTTTATATCCAGCCTCTTTTAGCCCCATGGCAAAGGAACCACCAATTACCCCAAGACCTACTATAACAATATTCATTTATAATCCCCCTAATAAGATTAAATCTCTTTACCTTCCATCTTTGCTATAACCTTAACCTTATCCATTAGGTTCTTAAAGCTTTCAGGCTTAATTGATTGTTGGCCATCACTTAAAGCATTTTCAGGATCATTATGAACCTCAATCATTAATCCATCTGCTCCTGCCATAATAGCTGCTTTAGCAAGTGGTTCTACAAGATACCAGTATCCTCCTGCGTGGCTTGGATCTACTATAATAGGTAAATGAGATAATCTCTTAACCATAGGAACTGCACTTAAGTCTAAAGTATTTCTAGTGTATGTTTCAAATGTTCTTATTCCTCTTTCACAAAGAATAACATTCTCATTACCACCAGCCATTATATATTCAGCTGACATTAACCATTCCTCAATAGTTGCTGATAAACCTCTCTTTAAAAGTATAGGTTTATTAGTTTTACCTATTTGCTTTAACAAGTCAAAGTTTTGCATATTTCTTGCACCTATTTGAATTACATCTACATTTTCTACAAAATCATCAATATAATCTGTAGACATTATTTCTGTTACTATTTGAAGACCAGTCTCCTGCTTAGCAACCTTTAATAATTTAAGCCCCTCTAACTCCAGACCTTGGAAACTATAAGGTGATGTTCTTGGCTTGAAAGCTCCACCTCTTAAGAAGTTTGCACCTGATGATTTAACACTCTTTGCTACTTCTACAATCTGTTCCTCACTTTCAACTGAGCAAGGCCCTGCCATTATTCCCAAATGACTTCCACCAATTTTAACTCCATTAACATCTACTATTGTTGGTTCTGGTTTAAATAATTTATTAGCTTTCTTAAATGGCTCTTGTACCTTTAATACTTTATCAACGCCATCAATTCTAAGCATCTTATCTGGATCTAATATTCCAGTGTCTCCAACACATCCTATTATGCAATAAGTTGATCCCTTAGAAAGGTTTGTTTGTAGCCCCTTTCCTTCAACTATATTTACCACTTTACTAATTTGTTCATCTCCACATTTAGGGTTCATTATAATAATCATATCTATTCCTCCTGTACTAACCATATTTATTACTACCACCTTTGCTCCATTTAAATTACATATTATAAATTATAATGCCACAAAGGTGTATAAAACAATCCTACTATCCTACATATTAGTTTTTTTACATACTTTCTAATGCATTAATTGCTAGTATGTATCCAACTTCTCCAAAACCAGCTATCTGACCTACGCATGCTGGTGCAGTAACTGAAATCTTTCTAAATTCTTCTCTTTTATGTACATTAGATAAATGTACTTCAATAGTTGGTATGTCCACTCCTTTAATTGCATCATGAATAGCATAACTATAGTGAGTAAACGCACCTGGATTTATTACTATCCCTTCATATTTTTCAAAATAAGCTTTCTGAATAAAATTAATAATTTCACCTTCTATATTACTTTGAAAAATTTCTATCTGGTGACCTCTTTCTTCACCTTCATCTTTAATGTATTTGCATACATCTTTATAATCTTTTGTTCCATAAATATTTTTTTCTCTTATACCTAACATATTTAAGTTAGGACCATTAATAACCATAATCTTCATAACTTTACTCCTTGATTCTACCATTAAGGCTTTTCTTAATATTATCAATGGTGTCTCTTATAAATCCATCATTTAAAACTTTTATATGTGAAGTTTCTTTATATAATTCATATCTTTCTTCATATAACTTATAAACTTCATCAGCTCCATTTTTTAATAAAGGTCTTGTATTTATGTCTACATCTCCAATAATATTTTCGACAGGTCTATCAATAAACACTACTAATCCACTACTCCTTAGTATTTCTCTATTTACAGATGTCTTTATTACTCCACCTCCGGTAGAAATAATACTATTTCTCTTTTTAGAAAGTTCTTTGCAAGCTTCTGTTTCCCACTTTCTAAATACTTCTTCACCTTCATTAAACAATTCATGGACTTCTTTTCCTGATATATCTACTATATATTTATCCATATCATAAAATGTGTAATTTAGCTCTTTAGCAAGTAATTTACCTATTGTAGTTTTTCCACATCCAGGCATTCCTATCAAAAATACCTTATCATTTAACATACTCATGAAAATTCTCCTTTTCTAGTTGAATTCACCATTAAGTTCTTCATAAATAATACTTGTCACCTTATTATCTATATTCATGTCTTGCCATATTTCTTGAGCCTTTACCGCTTGCCCTACTAACATATATAATCCATCACAATTTTTTTTACCATTTAACTTAGCTAACCTTAACAATTCTGTCTCTCTTGGGTTATATATTAAATCAGCTATAGCTTCAAATCTTTTTATGACCTCTTCACCTACAGGAGATTTTCCTACATTGGGGTACATACCAACTGGAGTTGTATTAATAAGTAAGTCACCTTCTAAGCTCTGTAAGTCAGAATAATCTATTAAATTAACTTCACCGTTCCAGTTATTATTCACCTTATTTCTACTTACTACAAATAATTCCTTTACTCCTTTATCTTGAAGGTACGTAACAACTGCTTTTGCAGCCCCCCCTGTTCCTAATACTACTGCTCTTTTATCCTTAACTTCAATTTTATTAATATCTAGCATACAGCCAAATCCATAATAATCTGTATTATAACCATAAAGTTTTCCATTTTCCAAACTTATAGTATTTACTGCTCCAATCTTCCTTGCTTCATCAGATATAAAATCAAGCTGATCCATAACCTCTTTTTTGTAAGGAATAGTTACATTCATACCTCTTATTCCAAAAATCTTTATACCCTCTCCAAGCTTTTTCACCTTATCCTTAGGTACAGGAAATAGTTTATAAGCTCCTTCAATTCCTATTAAATCAAATATTCTCTTATGAATTTGTGGTGATAAACTATGAGATAGCTTTTCTCCTAATAAACCATAAAACTCCATACTACACTCCTTAGTTAGTTTTTCTTTCATAAGCACCTAACAATTTAAAGTATGCTGAATTTTCTTCTATAAGTCTTAGCGCATTCTTAACTTCTTTACTTTCTATATCCCCTTCAAAATCTAAGTATAAGAAATATCTCCAGGAAGTATCTTTCATTGGCCTAGACTCTATCTTTATAAGGTTAATATTATTTTCTGCAAAATGCCTTAATAACCTATATAATGTTCCAGCTTCATTTTCAAGTGAGAAAACCACACTCACCTTATTTGCCTCTTCTACCACCTTAAGCTCTCTTGATATAACAATAAATCTTGTAAAGTTATCCTTTTGATTATTAATGCATTCTTTTATTATTTTAAGTCCATAAATATCAGCTGCTCTTTTACTTGCAATTGCCGCTTTTGTATTATCACTAAGATCTTTAATAAGCTTTGCACTTATTGCAGTATTATGAAAAGGTATAAGCTTCCAATGATGATACTGCTTTAAGAATTCACTACTTTGTTCAATACCTTGTGGATGGGAATATATCTCATCTATTTCTTCTACTATAGAACCTTTTAATCCTACTAAATGCTGTTCAATTCTAATGCATTCCTCACCTAGAATATAGAATCCATACTTTCTTAATAAGTCATAAGTATCAGATATTCCTCCAGTTGAAGAATTTTCTATGGGAATAATTCCATAATCCACTTCTCCATTTTGAAGCGCTATAAATACATCTTCAAATTCTTCATAAGCACTTCTTTCACATCCTTCTCCAAAGAACTTTATTAAAGCTTCTTCTGTAAATGCACCACTTACTCCTGGAAATCCAACTTTCTTATTTTTATTAATACTTTCTCTTTCTACATTTATATCCTTAAGTTTTTTACCATCTTGAATTTTTCTTTTTTGTAATCCTCTGCTTATTTCCATAGTTGCATTCATAAATCTAACTGCTTCATCTGAATAGTCTTTATCATTTAATGCATCTATTGCTTTTTTTATTACTTCTGTTTCTCTTCCTTTTTGAAGAACTTCTAATTTATTATCTTTTTTATACTTAGCAACATTTAGTACAACATTCATTCTTTTTTCAAATAAACCAATAAGCTCTCTATCTATATCATCAATCTCTTTTCTATAGTCATCTAAAGCTCCCATCCATATCGCCCCTTTACTAAATCAAGAATTCCTATTGCACACACAGCTTCAACTACAGGTATAGCTCTTTGAACTATGCAAGGATCATGCCTACCTTCAATAATTAAAGATTCATTTTTATGTTCTCTTATATTTATTGTATTTTGCTCCCTTATTATGGATGCAGTTGGCTTTATAGCACATTTAAATATAATAGGCATCCCATTTGTAATACCACCTAGCACTCCACCATTATTGTTACTTCTTGTTTTTACTTTCTCATTTTCGTAGTAAAACTCATCATTAGCTTCTGATCCATATAATTCAGCAATATCAAAACCTAATCCAAACTCTACTCCTTTAACTGCTGGAACTGAAAATAAAAGATGCGATAATGTTGATTCAACTGAATCAAAGAATGGATCACCAAGTCCTGCTTCTATCCCTATAACGCTACATTCAATTACTCCTCCAACAGAGTCTCCATTAGATTTAGCTTCCAAAATAACCTTTCTCATTTCCTCTTCCTTCTCAGGTTTTAATAAAGGTAATTCCTTCTTCTTAAGTTCATCTAATAGCTCTTTAGATATATTGGTATAATCAAATGATTCGTCACTTATACTCTTAATTTTCTTTACATGAGCACCAATATATATTCCTTTAGATTCTAATGTTTGTTTACAGATAGCTCCTGCAAATACTAACGGCGCTGTAATTCTTCCAGAGAAATGTCCTCCCCCTCTGTAATCATTAAAACCAGCATATCTTATATTACCTGTGTAATCGGCATGACCTGGTCTCATTAAATCCTTTAACTTCCCATAATCTTTTGATCTTGTATCACTATTTCTTATCATTCCACAAAGAGGTGTTCCAGTTGTTTTTCCTTCAAAGAACCCACTTAGAATTTCAGGAACATCACTCTCTTTTCTCGAAGTAGATAACTTGCTTCTACCTGGTGCTCTTCTCTTCATTTCCTCATCTACTTTATTTAAATCTAATTCTATTCCCGAAGGAAGACCATCTATAGTTATTCCTATAGCGTTTCCATGGGACTCTCCAAATATGGATACCTTTATGTTACTTCCCCACATGCCACTCATCTAATCTTCCTCCTAGCTTCTTAAAATCTTCAAAAAAGTGTGGATATGATTTTGATACACACTCATAATCTTTTATAATAATAGGAGCCTTACATCTTGTTGAAGCAATAGCTAAAGTCATTGCTATTCTATGATCCTTATGACTCCAAACTTCTACTCCACCTTCTAGTTCCCTAACGCCTTCTATAATTAATCCATTTGGCTTCTCAGTAACTTTTGCTCCTAATTTATTTAATTCCTGTGTAACTGCTGCAAGTCTATCACACTCTTTAATTCTAAGTCTTCCTGCATTAATAATTTCTGTTTTTCCATTGCTTAATGCTGCCACAGCTGATAAAACTGGTATAATATCTGGGCATTGAGATGCATCAATTAATGTGGAGTTTAAATTATTAACTTCTCCATTCATTCCCAAGTTAGTTTTTTCTATTACTAGCCCCATTCTTTCTAATATATCAACTACTTCTCTATCACCTTGGAGAGAATCCTCTTTAAGATCAAGTACTGTAACTTCATTTCCTAAAGCATCAGCTGATAAAAAGAATGCACCTTGAGAGTAATCTCCCTCTACTCTATAATCTCTACTTCTATATCTTTGATTACCTTTAATAATAAATTCTTTATATTCATTATTGATAACTTTTATACCAAAGTCCTTCATAGCAGAAAGAGTCAAATCTAAATATCCCTTAGATTCTAGCTCTGTAGTAATAGAAATCTTAGAATCTCCATCTAGTAATGGTAATGTGAATAGTAACCCTGTTATAAACTGAGAGCTTATATTTCCTTCCACTTTATAAGTTCCTGACTTTAATTTCCCTGATACCACTAAATCTAAAACACCATTTAAATAACTGTACTCTATTCCTTGATTATCAAAAATATCATAATATGTCTTTAACGGTCTTTTTCCAAGGTTTCCTCTTCCGACAAACCTTGTTACACCTTCAAATGCTAAAGAAATAGGTACTAAAAATCTCAATGTAGATCCAGACTCATTACAGTCCACTACTCTTTCAAAATCTCTATTAGCACTTAACTCCTTAGAGTTAATGCCTCTTACTTCTAAGTATTCATCCTTCTCCTCAATAACAGCTCCTATGGCTCTCATACCATTTATAGTTGCTATTATGTCGTCTGAATAATCTATATTACTAATTTTACTTAGCCCATCTCCTAATGCTGCACAAATTACAGCTCTATGTGCCATACTCTTTGATGGTGGAATTTTCACTTCTCCATTAAGTCTACTTGGATACACCTTTATATCCCCCACTATCTCACCACCTTAAAGAAATCTGATGTAGTATCGTATATAATACTTTCACCTATACTTTTTAATAAAATCACCTTTAAAACATTTCCTATATTCTTCTTATCTAAAGAAATAGTATCTATAATTTTATTATTATCTTTAATATCAACTTCATATGGAAGGTCATAATTTATAAGAATTTCTTTTATTTCTTCAGATACACTTTTTTCAGTTATACCCTCATCTTCGCTTTTTAAAGAAATATTATACATTCCAATAGCCACTGCTTCACCATGACTATATCCAGTGAAATTATAATATTTTTCTATTGCATGGCCTAAGGTATGACCAAAATTTAAAAGCATTCTTTCCCCTAAGTCTTTTTCATCTCTTTCTACAACAGATTTTTTAATATAACAACATTTATATAAAATATCTTCTATATTATTCATAACTTCTTCTCTTGATTTTAATGATTTAAGCATATAGAAGAAATCTATATCCTTAATACATCCATATTTAATTACTTCTGCCATCCCATCTTTATAAAATTTTTCAGGCAAAGTATTAAGTACATCAGGATCTATAAAAACTGCTTTAGGTTGATAAAAACTTCCTACTAAATTCTTTCCCTTTTCTAAATCTACAGCAACCTTACCTCCTACGGAACTATCTACTTGTGCAAGCAAAGATGTAGGAATCTGTACAAAGGAAACACCCCTTAGGAAAGTGGAGGCTGCAAAGCCTCCTAAGTCTCCAATTACGCCTCCACCTAAAGTAATTATAAGTTCTTTTCTAGTTAGCTTAAAATCTAAAAGTTCATTATATATACTTGGTAATGTACTAAAGGACTTGGTCTCTTCTCCTGGAGTTAAAACCATTTTTCTAGTTTTATAACCAGCCTTATCTAATTCATCTTTAACCTTATCACCATAATATTTATCTACATTTTCATCTGTAATTATAAATATCTTTTCACCAAAATATATCTTCTTAAGTTCTTCACCTAACTTACTTAACAATCCTTTTTCTATTAAGATGTTATAGCTGTTTTCTTTTAGGTCAACAAATAAATTTCTTTTCACTTATAATCATCCTTCTAATTAAATTTCTCTTCCCACTGCATTAGCAATAACTCTTAATTCTTCTAGTAAGTTACCATATACATCTGGTTTAATTGATTGTTGTCCATCACACCACGCATTAGCTGGATCATTGTGTACTTCAATTATTAAACCATCTGCGCCTATAGCTACTGCTGCTTTTGATAGTGGGTCTACCATCCACCACTTTCCTGCCGCATGACTTGGGTCTATTACAACCGGTAAATGACTTAACTTCTTAACTGCTGGAACAGCACTTAAATCTAATGTATTTCTAGTATATGTTTCAAATGTTCTTATACCTCTTTCACAAAGAACTATATTTTCATTTCCACCAGCCATTATATATTCAGCTGACATTAACCATTCTTCTATAGTAGCAGATAATCCTCTTTTTAAAAGAATAGTTTTTGATGTCTTTCCTAATTCCCTTAAAAGATCAAAGTTTTGCATATTTCTTGCACCAACTTGAATAACGTCAACGTTCTCTTCAAATACCTCTATATCATATGGTGACATTATTTCTGTTACTATTGGAAGTCCTGTCTTCTCTCTAGCTATCTTTAGTAATTCTAATCCATCATATTTTAATCCTTGGAATGAATATGGTGAAGTTCTAGGCTTGAACGCTCCACCTCTTAAGAAATTTGCCCCTAATTTCTTAACATCTTCAGCAATTGAACAAATCTGTTCTTCTGTTTCAACTGAGCAAGGCCCTGCTATCATAGCAAGTTTCTTTCCACCTATCTTATTTCCTTTTACATCAACAATTGTTGGTTCAGGGTGGAACATTTTATTAGCTTTCTTGAAAGGCTCTGCTACATGCATCACTCTTTCTACATTTCTATTTGCTTCAATTTGTGTAGGATCTAATCTACTTGTATCTCCAACTAACCCTAATATAATTAAATCTTTTCCTACTACCGGATTAACTTCAACCCCCTTGTTTTGAAGAGCCTCTGTTAATCTGTCAATCTCTTTTTGCTCTGTGTTTGGTTTTAAAATTACTATCATGTTTTTGCCCCCTTAAAATATATAATATTTAATTTTATTTAATAAAAAAGAGAGCCTTTAATGAGCTCTCTCTAATAATTACATATAAAAATATTCAATCTTAACTTAAATTATTAAATACTCATTTGAAAAGAATTATTTATTTTTTTGCAGAAGAAGTAGCCAGCGCTAAAGTAAAAGCCCCAGAATATAAAATATATAAAGCTATAAAATTTTGCTACTAATGCTTCTATAATTCCTTTCATAATATCCTCCACTCCACGTGAAAAACACGGTATCTTTTTTCATTAATTATATCAAACTCACTTCCAGTGTCAATATTTTTTTATATTTTTTTACAAAATTGGAGAAAGTAATCTTATTATAGATTCTTTCATTTTAAGCCAACTGCTTCTTCCATTATATTCTGCTTTAGTAATAAGCTCAGAATCATTTATATCTACAAAAAATTGATTTTCCATATCGCTTGCTACACTTGAATCATATATAAAAACATTAACTTCAAAATTCAACTTAAAACTTCTTATATCCATATTAGCTGTTCCTACACTAGCTACTTGCCCATCAACGACTATAGTTTTAGAATGTATAAATCCATTTTCATACGTATATACCTTACCACCAGCTTCAATAATATCCCCTATATACGCACTTGCAGCCCATTTCATAAATATATGGTCAGGCTTTCCTGGTATTATTATTCTAACATCTACACCTGATAAAGCAGCTAACTTTAATGCCTCTAACATAGGCTCATCTGGAACAAAATATGGAGTTTGAAGATATATATTCTTTTTAGCATTATTAATCATTTTAATATAAGCATGCTTAATATATTCTTCTTTATGGTCAGGACCACTTGTAACTACTTGTATTCCCTTCCCCCCATCTTTATAAGGATGTTTTGGATAAAATACTGTAAAATCATCTATTTTTTCTCCAGAAGCATAACACCAGTCTAAAAGAAATCTTTCATTTAAATCATTTACTGCTTCCCCTCTTATTCTTATGTGAGTATCTCTCCAAAATCCTATTTTTTCATCTAAATTAACATATTCTTTTCCAACATTAAACCCACCAGTATAGCCATACTCACCATCAATAACCACAACTTTTCTATGATTTCTATAATTAATACGGGTATTTATATGAGGCAATATTCCTGGAAAGAATATTTCAAATTTCCCTCCATTTTGTATATACTTCTTTAAACTTCTTTTTGTAAGTTTATATGAGCCCATACTATCCACTAAAAATCTTACTTCTACTCCTTCAGCAGCCTTCTCTTCTAATATTTTTATTATCTCTTTACCTATACTTTCTTTTCTAAATATATAATATTGGATATGTATGTATTTCTTTGCTCCTCTTAAATCTTCTAATAACCTTGCAAATTTATCTTCTCCATCATAATATATTTCAATATCATTTCCTGTAGTATATTTAGCTCCAGAATGATTGTAATTCATTCTCCTTAAATCTAAATATTCATCGCTTCCAGAATGACCTTCACTGGCCTCAGTAAACTGAATTGATAGTTCCCTTCTTTTATTTTCATCGAGAACTGTTTTCTCCTTAAACAATCTTTCTCTACTCAGATTTTGACCAAGAAGAAGATATATAATAAATCCTATTCCAGGAAGTAATATCATTATTAACAACCATGCCCATGTTGTTGTTGGATCTTTTCTTTCTATAAAAATAAGCGAAAAAGAAAAAACGATATTCATTACTAGAATAAGAACACCTATAGCAATTGCTATTTTCATAATAATCCTATCCTCCTAATTATACTAATTATTAAAATTATATCTTTTTTAAATATAGTAATCAAATTTAAATATATAGCTTCTGTAAACTTTCCATTAATCTTATTGACATATTTTGTAAATTAAAAGTATACTAAAATTACATCATATAGGAGGTTTATTATGATTATTTTATTATACACTCTTTTGGCTCTTGTGATTTTATTAATTATAGGTTTAATATGTGAGGAGTTTTTATCCTTCATTGAAGATAAAAATTTAAACCCTCCTGGAGATATAATAAAATTAGATACCGGTAATACTCATATGTTTTCTAAAGGAAATGGAAATAATACGGTTGTATTCACATCAGGCTCTGGAGTAACTAGCCCTTATTGTGATTACTATAAACTTCAAGAAAATGTATCTAAGTTCTCAAAAACAGCATTATTTGAACGCTATGGATATGGTTTTAGTGACAATGTAGAATATGATGCTAATATAGATGCCATCGTTGAAAATTTAAGACAATCTCTAAAAGCATCAGGTCACACTCCTCCATATGTAATAGTTGCTCACTCTATGGCAGGATTAGAGGCATTACGTTTTGCTCAGCTATATCCTAACGAAGTAAAAGGAATAGTTATGATTGATGCGCTAAACCCTTGGTTCATAGAACACAAGAAAAAGACAAGCATTATATCAATTCGCTTTTTACAGATTTTAAAATATACTGGTATATTAAGATTATTAACTTTAACTCCATATTTTAAAAATAAACTTCAAATTAATAATATAACCGCTGAAGTAAATAGAATAAAAAAAGCTTTATTTATAAGAAACTTTTGGAACGAAGATATGATTACAGAACTTAAGAGCTTATCTTCTAATTGTACTAAAGTATTAGATAAATCTCAGTCTATTGGAGATATACCTTTAATTATTCTCACAGCAGAAAATGAAAAAAACTTTAGTAAAGAAGAAAAAGACGCTTGGATTAACACCCAAAAAGACTTAATCACTTGGTCTTCAAGAAGTAAGCAAGTATTAGTTAAGGGAGCCGATCACTTTATTCATCATACTCACCAGGATGTTGTTTTAATTGCAATAAAAGAAATCCTAGAAGATTAATCTTCTAGGATCTTTTTCTATTTACTAACCGAAATATCTGTTTAATAATCCCTTGAATGCTTGACCATGTCTAGCTTCATCTTTACACATTTCATGTACTGTGTCATGAATTGCATCTAGGTTTAATTGCTTAGCTAATGTAGC
>OIFK01000084.1_pt1 | contig 72344 bp, 51 predicted proteins | sample 1582071 | NCBI WGS metagenome assembly OIFK01 (sample SAMN07501052, study PRJEB24779) | human gut metagenome | isolation source: stool | host: human infant | place: USA: Pittsburgh, PA | reverse complement strand
CCCGCGTAAGGGAGATTACGCAGGCTAAGGAGGTGGTTCCTGGTACAGCTAGCATTTATGGGTTATGTTTTTCAGCGAAATGGATGATACCTGCTTCGAACGAAACGGTATGTGATCCGATTCTAATATCCATACATAATGAAAAAATAACGCCAATAAACTAATTTTTATGCGGATTGCGCGTCGACTCGCCGTTGAAATTACGCATCAGCAACCCATACTCCAGCGCCATATCCTCCGGCAGCGGCAGCCAGACGATATAACCGTCTCCCGGCGCGACAGGCATTGCTTCGCCTTTGGCGTTCTCCATATGTTCGAGCGTAAAGTTGACGTTGCCTTGCGGAGTCATGACCTCCAGGCTGTCGCCGACCGAGAACTTATTTTTCACCGCCACTTCGGCCAAATTACCGTTACGCTTGCCGGTGAATTCGCCGACAAACTGCTGGCGTTCGGAAACCGAATAGCCGTATTCATAATTCTGATAGTCGTCGTGGGTGTGGCGGCGCAGGAAGCCTTCGGTATAGCCGCGGTGGGCCAGACCTTCCAGCGTCTCCAGCAGACTGGTGTCGAACGGTTTACCGGCGGCGGCGTCGTCGATCGCTTTACGGTACACCTGGGCGGTGCGCGCGCAGTAGTAGAAGGATTTGGTGCGGCCTTCAATCTTCAGCGAATGAACGCCCATCTGGGTCAGACGCTCAACGTGGGCAATAGCCCGCAGATCTTTGGAGTTCATGATGTAAGTGCCATGCTCATCCTCAAAGGCGGTCATATACTCGCCCGGACGTTTGGCTTCCTCAATCATAAATACCTGGTCGGTTGGCGCGCCGATACCGAGAGTCGGTTCAACGTTCTGCACCGGGATAGGTTCATGCTTGTGGACGATATTACCCACGTCATCTTCTTTGCCTTCCTGGACGTTGTACTCCCAGCGGCAGGCGTTGGTACAGGTGCCCTGGTTAGGGTCACGTTTATTGATATAGCCGGAGAGCAGGCAGCGGCCGGAGTAGGCCATGCACAGCGCGCCGTGGACGAAAATCTCGATTTCCATCTCCGGCACCTGGCTGCGAATTTCGGCGATCTCGTCCAGCGACAGTTCGCGGGAGAGGATCACGCGGGTCAACCCCATTTGCTGCCAGAATTTCACCGTCGCCCAGTTGACGGCGTTGGCCTGTACCGACAGGTGGATCGGCATATCAGGGAAGTTTTCCCGCACCAGCATGATTAAACCAGGATCGGACATAATCAGCGCGTCCGGGCCCATTTCCACTACCGGTTTGAGATCGCGAATGAACGTTTTCAGCTTGGCGTTATGCGGCGCGATGTTAACCACCACATAGAATTTTTTCCCCAGCTCATGGGCCTCATTGATGCCGAGCTGCAGGTTTTCGTGGTTGAATTCGTTGTTGCGTACGCGCAGTGAGTAACGCGGCTGGCCGGCGTAGACCGCATCGGCGCCATAAGCGAAAGCGTAACGCATATTTTGCAGCGTTCCCGCCGGGGAAAGAAGTTCCGGTTTAAACATGATTTTCTCGTTCTGATGACAGGTCAGACTCGCCGCACCAGGTACGGCGATTCGGGGGAGTGTCCCCACATTAAGGGCGGGCATTGTAGCGCTGTGGAAAGAGGGAGTAAACCTTCGCGCCTCTCTGCGCTAAGAGGCGCGATATTCAAGCCATTCTACAGGCGTCGGCTTCCCAGCGATAGCCAACGCCGTAGACGGCGCGAATAAACGACTGCTCCGCGTCCAGCGATTCCAGCTTACGGCGCAGATTTTTAATATGGCTGTCGATGGTACGGTCGGTAACTACGCGATAATCGTCGTACAGATGATTGAGCAGTTGTTCGCGGGAGAAGACTTTACCCGGCTCCTGCGACAGCGTTTTTAATAGCCGAAACTCGGCGGGAGTCAGGTCCAGCATTTTTTCGCGCCACGAGGCCTGGAAGCGGCTTTCGTCAACAATTAGCGGACTTTGCGCATCCAGAGCCTGCAGGTCGCGCTGTGGTTTACAGCGACGCAGGATCGTCTTCACACGGGCCACGACTTCACGCGGGCTGTACGGTTTGCAGATATAGTCATCGGCGCCGATTTCCAGCCCCAGCAGGCGATCGATCTCCTCGATTTTGGCAGTGACCATCACAATCGGTATCTCGGAAAATCGGCGAATTTCGCGGCACAGGGTCAGGCCGTCGGTGCCCGGCAGCATTAAATCCAGCAGGATCAAATGCGGGGGCGTCTGGCGGACGTAGGGCAGTACCTGATCGCCATGCGCAATGAGCGTTGGCGCATAGCTCGCAGCTTGCAAATAGTCGATCAACAACTGACCGAGTTTGGGCTCGTCTTCCACGATTAAAATGCGCGGCGTGTTTTCATCAATAGGTAATTCGCTCATACATCCCTCGATAAATCCTGTTCCAGAGGTAACTCTACTTTAATGCTAACCCCGCCAAAAGGCGAATGACCGGCGTTCAGGCTGCCGCCGTGGGCGGCGACGATATTCATACAGATTGCCAGCCCAAGACCGGATCCACCGCTGGCCCGGTTGCGTGAGCCCTCGGTGCGATAAAAACGCTCGCAGAGCCGCGCCAGCTGCTCGTCGCTAACGCCGGGGCCGCTATCGGCGAAATCGAGCGTCAACATGCGACCATTTTGTTTGGCGTCAATCTGCAGGCGGCCGCCGCTGTCGGTATAGCGTAGGCTGTTTTCCAGCAGGTTATTGAACAGCTGCATCAGACGATCGCGATCGCCGAAAACGATAGCGTTATCCGGCAGCGAGACGCCGATGGTCAAGCCGCGGCTGGCGAAACGTTCGCGGAACGCCCCTGCGGCGACCTCCAGCAGCGCAATTAAATCCACCGATTCTTTCTGGTAGGCTAACGCGCCTTCATCGGACATCGATAGCTGATGCAGATCGTCTACCAGCTTAGTGAGCGTGCCGACTTCCGCCTGCAGCGAAGAAATTGAATCCGGGGTGAATTTACGCACGCCGTCCTGAATAGCTTCCAGCTCGCCGCGCAGCACCGCTAGCGGCGTGCGGAGTTCATGCGAAATATCGGCCATCAAATCGCGGCGCATTTGTTGGTTGCGCTCAAGCGTACTGGCAAGCTGGTTGAAATCCTGCGCCAGACGACCCAGTTCATCCCCGCCGGTGACCGTGACGCGGGTAGAGAAATCGCCCGCCGCCAGCTTATGGGTACCTTCCACCAGCCGTTTGACCGGCGCCAGCAGCCCGCGGGCCAGCGGGAAGGTGGCCAGAGCGGCGAGGAGGGTGGCGAGGGCGACGATAAGCCAGCTGGTGCGTTTTTGCTGGCGGTCGAAATTGATATCCGTGTTGCGCGTGAGTCGCTCGACCGGCGAGGCGATCACCGCCCCGACGGTCACGCCGTTGACGACAATGTTGCGCCGGGTGCCATCTTGCGGTACCGGCGCTCGCGGGCCTACCAGCACGCGCCCTTGTTGATCGGCAACCCAAAATTGCGTGCGCCAACCGTGCGGCGGCATATCGGGACGCGGGCCAGGCCCGGGCATTGGCCCTGGCTCGCCGTGTGGGCCCGGACCACCCGGCGGGCGTTCGTCGTTATCGCGCTCGAAGGTGCGCAGTAACTGGAAGATAAAACGATCGTTATTGCGCAAAAACTTCCAGTCGCCGTGCTGCTCGTACTGTTCGCTCAGCGCGTCGCCGAGCATCGTTAATCGCTGTTCATTACCGCGTTTTATATAGTCGATAAAGCCGCGCTCAAAGCTGATACGCACCGCCCAGTGCATGCTAATCAGCAGCACGATACAGGTAGCGAAAATAGCCAGGAACAGCTTACCGGTGATACCCGGGCGCCAAAGTTTCACGATTCACTCCTTTTGCGTCGGCGGATGACGGTGTTGCTGCCGACATCGTTCGGTACACGGGAAAAGATGAGCGCCGGGAGAGCGATAATCACCGCCATGCTCAGATAGGTATAGAGGAAAACCTGATGGACAGCTGGCGCATCGGCGCTGATATGCTGCTGGCCGTACATGCCGAGCAGTAGCCCGGCGATGGTCACGCCGATACTCATCGAGAGCTGCATGACCATTGAGAGCAGGCTGTTACCGCTGCTGGCCAACTCATCAGGCAGGTCTTTTAGCGTCAGAGTATTCATCGACGAGAAACGGCTGGAGTTAATCATGCCCTGCAGGAACAGCACCAGCGGCAGCAGCCAGTACCAGCCGGCCAGTGCGACGGCCATGAACAGTAAACTCACCAGCGCCAGGCCGAGCGTCGCGAAAACCAGCACGCGGCGATAGCCAAAGCGATTCACTATCTGCACCACGATGCGTTTCATCCCCATGCTGCCCAGCACCATGGGGATCATCATCAGCCCGGCGTGGAACGGCGAGAAGCCGAGGCCAATTTGCAGGAATACCGGGGTCATAAACGGTAACATCCCGCTGCCGATACGCCCGGCGAAGCTGCCGCCAAGACCGAGCGAGAAGGTTTTATTGCGAAACAGTTTGAGGCTAAACAATGCGTTAACGTTGTCACGGGCGTGCCACAAATAAAAAACTATCGCCATCAGGCCACCGGTGACCAGCACGGCGAGCAGCAGCGGCGAGATACCCAGCCCTTTTTTGCCGTCAAGCGCCAGCGTCAGGGCGGCCATTCCTGTCGCCAGCAGAATAAAACCAAGGATATCAAAGCGCCGGGTCTGCAGGGTGTAGTTCGGCATCAGGCATAATGTGGCGATAGCGCCGATGATGCCAACCGGGATGTTAATCAAGAAAATCCAGTGCCAGGAGGCATATTCGACCAGTACCCCGCCAAGCGCCGGGCCGAGCAGCGGTCCAACCTGGCCGGGCAGGGTGACGAAGGTCATCGCCGCCATATACTGATCGCGCGGAACGATTTTCATCACCGTTAGCCGCCCGACCGGCACCATCATCGCGCCGCCGACGCCCTGCAGCACCCGGGACATCACTAACTGATCGAGAGTGCTGGCCTGGGCGCAGAACAGCGAACCGGCGGTAAACAACACAATGGCGCTGAAAAAGATATTGCGCACGCCAACCCGGTCCGCCAGCCAGCCGCTGGCCGGCAGCATGACCGCCACCGTAAGCACATACGAGACCACTACCATATGCATGTGCAGCGGGCTCTCCCCAAGGCTATTGGCCATCGAGGGCAGGGCGGTGTTGACGATGGTGGTATCCAGCGACTGCATAAAGAAGCCGAAGGCCACAATCCATAACTGCCAGCGTACGCTGGCGGGCAGATCTGTCATCTTATTCGCTTACCGGTTGAGCAGGCTTGCGCGTAAAACGCAGCCGCAGACGATCAAAGAACAAATAGACCACCGGGGTGGTGTACAGCGTCAGCAACTGGCTCATGACCAGGCCACCGACAATGGTGATCCCCAATGGCTGCCGCAGTTCGGACCCGTCGCCGCCCGATAGCACCAGCGGCAGCGCGCCGAATAGCGCCGCCAGGGTGGTCATCATGATCGGGCGAAAACGCAGCAAACAGGCCTGGAATATCGCTTCTTCCGGCGGAAGATTGCCGGTACGCTGCGCTTCAAGGGCGAAATCGACCATCATGATGGCGTTTTTCTTTACGATGCCAATTAATAGCATGATCCCTATCAGGGCGATTAGGCTGAATGGGGCGCCAAATAATTCCAGCGCCAGCAGCGCGCCAACCCCCGCTGACGGCAGGGTTGAGAGAATGGTTAACGGATGCACGTAGCTTTCGTAGAGGATCCCCAGCACGATATACACCGTGGCGATGGCGGCGATAATCAGGATCACCTGTGAGTTCATCGTCTGCTGGAATACCTGTGCGGTGCCGGCAAACGATCCTCGCACGCTCGACGGCACGCCAAGCTGGGTCATCGCCCGGTCAATGGCGTCGCTGGCTTCCGACAGCGATTTGCCGGTCGGCAGGTTGAAGGAGATGGTCGAGGCGGCCGATAGCCCCTGGTGGTTGACCGAAAGCGGTGCGTTCGCCGGTTGCCATTTGGCGAAGTATGACAGCGGGATGGGTTTACCGTCGTTACTAATGACAAACATTTGCTCCAGCGCGCTAACGTCCTGGGTATAAAGCGGATCGACTTCCATCACCACTTTGTACTGGTTCAAAGGTTGATAGATGGTCGAGATCTGCCGCTGGCCGAAAGCGTTGTTTAACAGGCTGTTGGCATCCTGCACGCTGACGCCCAGGCGTGACATGGTGTCGCGGTCGTAGACCAGATCCATCTCCGCGCCGTTATCTTGCTGATCCGAGTTAACGTCGGCCAGTTCCGGCAGCGCCGCCAGCGCCTTGCGGATTTTTGGCTCCCATTCACGCAGCGCCGACAGATCGTCCGATAACAGGGTGTACTGATAGCTGGCGTTCGACTGACGTCCGCCAACGCGGATATCCTGCACCGCCATCAGGAACAGATTAGCGCCGGGCTCTTTCGCCAGTTTTTTCCGCAGCCGGTCGATGATTTGCTGCGCCGTTTCGTGGCGTTGGTCGCGCGGTTTCAGGGTGATAAACATCATACCGCTATTCACCCGCGAGCCGCCGGTAAAACCGGTCACGTTATCGACCGCCGGATCCTCGCGGATGATCTTCATAAAGTCCTGCAGTTTGCCGCGCATCGCCTGGAACGAAATACTCTGATCCGCCTGAATGCCGCCCATCAGCACCCCGGTGTCCTGCTCCGGGAAGAAGGTTTTCGGAATGGCGATATACAGCCACACGCTGAGCGCCATCGTACCGAGCAGCACCAGGCCAGTCAGGCGACTATGCTTCAGCACCCATTTTAACGATTTGCCATAGCCGCCCTGAATAGTGACCAGCAGGCGGCCAAAGCCACGCTTGCGCGTTGGTTCATGAGGTTTGCCGCTTTTCAGCAGCCAGCCGCACATCATTGGCGTCAGCGTGAGCGACACGGCGAGCGAAATACCGATCGCTACTGATAGCGTGACGGCGAACTCGCGCAGCAGACGACCCGGCAGGCCGCCCATCAGCAGCAGCGGTAAGAACACCGCCACCAGCGACAGGCTCATCGACAGCACGGTAAAGCCGACTTCACGGCTGCCCTGTAACGCGGCCTGCAGCGGTTTCATTCCCGCCTCAAGATGGCGGGAAATATTCTCCAGCACCACGATGGCGTCATCGACAACGAAACCGGTGGCGATGGTCAGCGCCATTAACGACAGATTATTGAGGCTGAAGCCGCACAAATACATCGCGGCAAAGGTACCGATTAACGATACCGGTACGGCGACGGCCGGGATAAGCGTTGCGCGCCCGGAGCGCAAAAACAGAAAGACCACCAGAATCACCAGTGCGACCGAAATCACCAGCGTTTGTTCGACCTCTTCCAGCGAAGCGCGGATGGTGGGCGAACGATCCTGCGCAATCTGTAAATCAATGGCGGCGGGGATGGTACGCTGTAGTTCCGGCAGGCGGGCGCGAATGCTATCAACCGTCTGAATGATGTTGGCTTCCGGCAGCTTGCGGATCATCAATAGGATCGCCGGTTTGGCGTTGGTCATCCCGGCGTTACGCACATCCTGCACTGAATCCGTCACTTTTGCCACGTCGCCAAGGCGTACCGCCGCGCCGTTATTGTAGTGGACGATCACCGGCAAATATTCCGCCGCGGTTTTCAATTCATCGTTGGTCTGCACCTGCCAGCGGTGGGTCTTATCTTCCAGCGCGCCCTGCGGGCGACGCACGTTGGCGTTATCAATGGCGCTGCGCACGGCGTCCAGTGAGACGCCCTGGTTAAATAGCGCCTGCGGGTTAAGGTCGACGCGCACCGCCGGCAGTGAGCTGCCGCCGACGTCGACATCGCCGACGCCGTCAATCTGCGCGATGGTTTGCGCCAGCTGGGTTGACGCGAAATCGTACAACTCGCCTTGCGAATAGGTATCCGAGGTGAGCGTCAGGATCATGATCGGCGCATCGGACGGGTTAGCTTTGCGATACGTGGGGCGGCTGGGCATGCCGCTCGGCAGCAGGCTTTGCGCGGCATTAATCGCCGCCTGCACGTCGCGGGCGGCGCCATTAATATCGCGATCGAAATTAAACTCCATGATGATGCGGGTACTGCCAAGCGAGCTCGACGAGGTCATTTCATTGACCCCGGCAATGCGCCCCAACGAGCGTTCCAGCGGTGTTGCCACCGACGAGGCCATGGTTTCGGGCGAGGCGCCGGGCAGCGAGGCGCTAATCATGATCACCGGGAAATCCACCTGCGGCAGCGGTGCGACCGGCAGCAGGCGGAATCCGAGGATCCCGCATAGGGTAATCGCCAGCGAGATAAGAATCGTCGCCACCGGCCGATAAATGAAGAGAGCGAAGAACTTCACTTACGCCTCCTCTTCACGACGCGGGAAGCGGCTCTTCATATACAGCGATAGCCGGTCGAACAGCAGATAAATCACCGGCGTGGTGAATAACGTCAGTACCTGGCTGAGCATCAGACCGCCAACCATACCAATCCCCAATGGGCGGCGTAACTCGGCGCCGACGCCGGTGCTGAGCATCAAGGGCAGCGCGCCGAGCAGGGCGGCGAGGGTGGTCATCAGAATCGGACGGAAGCGCAGCAGGCAGGCCTGATAAATGGCTTCGCGCGGCGGCATTCCCTGCTCGCGCTCGGCGGCGAGGGCAAAGTCAATCATCATGATGGCGTTTTTCTTCACGATACCAATCAGCAGAATGATGCCGATGATGGCAATCACATCCAGCTCGCTACCGGCCAGCCATAGCGCCAGCAGCGCCCCGACGCCAGCGGTCGGCAGGGTAGAAAGAATGGTGATGGGATGAATGAAGCTTTCGTACAGCACGCCGAGGACGATATACATGGCGACGACCGCCGCGACGACCAGCCAGACGGTGCTACCGAGCGCCGACTGGAATGCGAGGGAACTGCCCTGGAACTGGGTGCGGATGTCGCTTGGGAAATCCAGCGACTGCTCGGCTGACAAAATAGCCTCTACCGCTTCGCCGAGGGAGTAGTTATCCGGCACGTTGAATGAAATAGTGGTCACCGGGAACTGATCGAGATGGTTCACCGACAGCGGGGTAAAACGCTGCTCGACGCTGGCGATGGATTTCAGAGGCACGATACCGCTATCGCTGCTGGTGAGGCGGATATTATCAAGAGCCGCCAGCCCCGGCGTCGCCTGGGTGTCGTGCTCCAGTACCACACGATATTGGTTGGCCTGGGTATAAATTGTCGAGATCAGCCTTTGGCCAAAGGCGTTATACAGCGCGTTATCGACATCCGCCATGGAAATACCCAGCCGGCTGGCGCTATCGCGATCGACATTAATATAAGCCGCGAGCCCTTTATCCTGCCAGTCGCTGCTGACGTCGGCAAGCTGGGGTAAGGATTGCAGGCGCGACAGCAATTGCGGCACCCAGTTGCTCAGCGCATCAAGCGAGTTAGCCTGCAGGGTAAACTGATACTGAGTGCGACTGACGGTGGTATCGATAGTCAGATCCTGCGTTGGCTGGAGATAAAGCTCAATACCCGGTACGCTAGCCACCGATTGCTGCAGACGGCTGATGACCGTTTGCACGCGATCGTCGCGTTCATCCAGTGGTTTGAGGTTAATCTGCAGACGCGCGCTGTTCAGCGCCGGATTGGTGCCATCAACACCGACGAACGACGTCAGGCTTTCAACCGCCGGATCTTTCAGAATCAGATCGGATACCTGCTGCTGGCGTTGCGCCATACTGGCGAACGACACCGACTGCGGGGCCTGTAACGTGCCCTGAATAATGCCGTTATCCTGGATTGGGAAGAAGCCTTTCGGGATAAAGACCCACAGCAGAATCGATAACGCCAGGGTGCTTAACGCCACGCTCAACGTTAGCCATGGGTGGTTTAGTACCCGGCTTAGCCAGCGGCCATAGACGGCAATCACCCGCTCGAAGAAACGCTCGCTGGCCCGCGAAAAGCGGTTTTGTTTGCGCAGCGATTCGTGGCTTAACATCCGCGCGCACATCATCGGCGTCAGGGTCAGCGAGACCACCGCCGAAATCAGAATCGCCACCGCCAGGGTAATGGCGAATTCACGGAACAATCGCCCAACGATATCACCCATAAACAGCAGCGGAATCAGTACGGCAATCAGCGAGAAGGTTAATGAAATAATCGTGAAGCCGATTTCCCCCGCGCCTTTCAGCGCGGCGGCAAGCGGTTTCTCACCTTTTTCAATGTAGCGGGAGATGTTTTCGATGACTACGATGGCGTCATCGACCACGAAGCCGGTGGCGATGGTCAGCGCCATTAGCGTCAGGTTATTAATTGAAAAATCGAGGAACACCATAACCGCGAAGGTGCCGACCAGCGACAGCGGCACGGCGACGCCGGGGATGATAGTCGCCGGGACATTGCGTAAGAAGAGATAAATGATCATCACCACCAGCGCGATGGCGAGCAGCAATTCGAACTGGGTATCGCTGACCGACGCGCGAATATTGGTGGTGCGGTCAGAAAGCACCTGTACCTTAACGGATTTAGGCAAGCTCTCGGTCAGTTGCGGTAGCATCTGGCGGATGCTGTCGGCAGTGGCGATGATGTTCGCTCCCGGCTGGCGTTGGACGTTCATCACGATCGCCCGCTGCTTATTGGCCCACGCCCCCAGCCAGGCGTTCTCGGCGCCCTGTTCGATGGTCGCGATATCGCCAAGACGGATCGGCGCGCCGTTCTGATAGGCGATAATCAGCCGACGGTAATCTTCCGCCGACTGCATCTGATCGTTGGCGGAAAGGGTGACCGCGCGGGCCGGGCCATCAAGGCTACCTTTTGCTGAATTCACGTTGGCGCTGGTAATGGCGGTACGCACGGTTTCGCTGGTCAAACCTAACGCGGCGATCGCCTGGGCATTGAGCTTAACGCGCACCGCAGGACGTTGGCCGCCGGCCAGCGTCACCAGGCCGACCCCGGAAACCTGAGATATCTTCTGCGCTACCCGAGTTTCCACCATATCTTCAACCTGCGTCATCGGCATCGCGCTGGAGGTCACGGCCAGGGTCATGATCGGCGGATCCGCCGGGTTCACTTTGCTGTAAACCGGCGGGTTGGGTAAATCAGACGGCAGCAGGTTGGTCGCGGCGTTGATGGCCGCCTGCACTTCCTGTTCGGCGACATCCAGCGCCAGGGTCAGTTGGAACTGCAGAGTAATGACCGACGCGCCGCCCGAGCTTTGTGAGGACATCTGCTTAAGGCCGGACATCTGGCCAAACTGGCGTTCCAGCGGCGCGGTAATCGATGACGTCACCACATCTGGGCTGGCGCCGGGGTAGAGCGTTACTACCTGAATGGTCGGGTAGTCAACTTCCGGCAGCGCGGAGACCGGCAGGAAGCGATAGCCGATGATACCGGCCAGCAGAATGGCGACCATCAATAGCGTTGTCGCCACCGGACGCATAATAAACAGCCGGGAAGGGCCGCCCGTACTGCTTGGGGGTAATACTTGCATCAGGCGCCCGCTCCGTTTTTACCACTCGGGCGGGTGGTAGGTTGTTCCTGCACGGCGCTGTGAGCTTCGACGACTTCGACCTTCGCGCCTTCCGTCAGGCGATCGATACCATCGGTCACCACCCGGTCGCCCGCTGACAGCCCGGCGTTAATCACCACTTTTTGGCTATCCTGAATACCCGGCGTGACCGTATGTTTACTGACTTTATTCTCACTGTTCAGCACCCACACGAAGTGCCCCTCGTTGCCCATTTGTAGCGCGGCGGTGGGGATCACTACCGCATCCTGCTCGGTATCCACCAGCATTCTGGCATTGACGAACTGATTCGGGAACAGCGCGTCATCGAGGTTATTAAAGCGCGCTTTAAGCTTAATGGTGCCGGTGGTGGCATCGATTTGGTTATCGAGGCTCAGCAGGCTGCCTGTACTGATCTTCTGTTTATTGGTTCGATCCCAGGCCTCGACGCTCAGCGTTTTACCGGCTTTCTGCGCCTGTACCACGGTGGCGATATCGCTTTCCGGCAGGGTAAAGACCAAATCGATAGGGTGGGTTTGCGTGAGTACGACAATGCCGGTGGTGTCGCCACTGGAGATTTGGTTGCCGATGTCGACCTGTTTCAGGCCCACGCGGCCGTCAATCGGCGCGGTGATGCGGGTCCAGTCCAGCTGCAGTTGCGCACTGGCGACGGCGGCCTGATCGGCTTTAACCGTACCGGCGGATTCAACCACCAGCGACTGCTGGGTATCCAGCTCCTGACGGGAGATAAGATTGGTTTTCACCAGTTGTTGATAGCGAGCGAGATCGCGGCGCGCGTTAGCGAGGGTGGCGTTATCTTTGGCAAGCTGCCCCTGCGCCTGGGCCAGCGCGACCTTGAACTGGCTGGGATCGATTTGCGCCAGCAGATCGCCGGCTTTTACCTGCTGACCTTCCTGGAAATGGATACTCAGTAACTGGCCGTCAACCCGACTGCGCACGGTCACGGTGTTCGCCGCGGCGATAGTCCCCAGGCCAGTAAGATAGCGGGGGACGGATTCGCTGGTGGCAGTGGCCGCCTGCACCGGGGCCAGCGTGGCCCCAAAACGCCCGTGACGCGCCCCGGCAGGCGCCTTTGCTCCTTGTTGACTCGCGCCAGCAGCGCCTGCGGTTGTCTCTTCGGAGCGATCGTGCCAGAACCAATAGGCGGCTCCCGCCGCCAAAATTACCGTCAGGACTATTCCCCAACGAAGTGTGTTACTGCTTTTCATTATTTTGCTATCTCATTCTGAAGCTTTCGCTGAATGATACTAGTTTAGTAACGGAACGCCCCGCAAAAATGGAGGAATTATGAAAAGCGCGTATGGAAAGGTCTGAATTGGCGGGCTTTCACGAGGAGGCTCGCAAAGCCGAACGCTGAAAAGAAATGTGTCAGACGCGGCATGGTAACGTCAGCTTGATTTAGCGGAGGCTAAATACAGGAAAGCCCCTCCTGAGGAAGGGGCCTTAAATAAGGAAAGGGTTATGATGAATCTACTCATCATACTGATAGTGCTGTTACTGATAAGTTTCCCGACTTACTAACAGTGTATCAGGGGGAGGAGAAATCCTCCCTTACCCTTCATCCTGCAAGTTAGGACGAAAAAGCGGCAAAGTCAACTCAGGTTACCGAATGGCGCTCGCGTTTCAGGCGAAAACCACCTGCGCCCAGCGGGCAAGCCCGGCGGTAACGGAACCAAAATCATCGCCGCCGGCGATCGGTATTCCCGGCAGCTGTGCGGCCAGCGCCTTTTTAATTAACGGCGATCGTGCGCTACCGCCGGTGAGATAGATAACATCCGGGGTTTCATGGCTGCTTTCCAGCGCTAACTTTACCTGCTCCATGATGCGAGCCAGCGGTTGATTGAGCGCCTCTTCCAGCCCCTGCTGGCTGATAGTGGTAGCCAGCTCATCGCTAATAAACGGCAGTTCGGCGTTGAAATCCGGCTGAGCGGAAAGGGCGATTTTGCTCTCTTCCGCGCTGCGTACCAGGCGATAGCTCAGGCGCTGACGCCAGACTTTAAGCAGCAGTGCGACCTTGTCGGCATCGCGAGCGTCGCGCAGCAGGTCATTGAGCATACGTCCGTTGGCGGCGCTGTAAAAATCGCTCTGCGCCGGGACGTCGTTAATCGCCACCGCATTCCACCAGGGCAGTACCGGCAGCGCAATGCCTTTTTCCGTTTCACCGCCCATGCCGAGTAACGGCATCAGGCATTTGAAGGCCAGGGCGATATCCAAATCGTTACCGCCGATACGGCAGCCGCTGTGGCCCAGCAGGCTATCCTGACGGTCGGCTTTCTGCCGCCATTGCGGCCCCATCAACAGCAGTGAGCAGTCGGTGGTGCCGCCGCCGATATCGACGACAAGCACGCGTTTTTCATCATTGAGCGTGGCTTCAAAATCTAACCCCGCCGCAACGGGTTCAAACTGAAACACGACATCGTTGAATCCTGCTCGCGTCGCCGCGCGTTCGAGAATACCCTGTGCCTGAGCGTTAGCGTCATCGCCGCCAAGACCCTGGAAGTTAATTGGTCGACCAATAACCGCCTGGGTAATCTGTTCACTAAGCTGAGACTGCGCCTGCTGTTTGATATGTAGCATCATCGCGCAGACCAGATCTTCAAATAACGCGACCTGCTGGGGTTTCAGGCCATTGGCGCCAAGAAACGATTTTGGCGACTTAACGAAGTAGACCTCTTCCGGATCGTCAACGTATTGATGCAGTGAGGCGAGGCCGAACTGGACGCTGTTGCCCAGGACTTCGATATCTTCATCACGGTTATAATTAATGGCGCGTCGTAGTAGCGCCTGATTTTCTGCACCGTCGGCCGGGACATTATGATGGCGGTATAGCCATTCGCTGACCGCTTCGCGCGTCGGGGCGCAAAGCATTGATGGCAGCAGCGGGCTACCGTTTTCCAGCGTTAAAAGCCGTGGCGCATTATCCTGCATGACGGCGACCGAACAGTTGGCGGTACCATAGTCAAAACCAATAAACATGACCTGAAAAATCCCCATGCCAGTGAAGAAGGGGGGCGACTTTAGCGGATTGCCGCCATGCCGACAACTGGAATTTAAAAGCAAGGCGCAGCAGGCTTAGAGCATCTATGCTTGTTGCGATTAATAAGGAGAGTGCATGACATTATTATCCTGGCGAGCGCCCTATGACTGGCAATGGATGTTCGCGTTTCTCAGCGCGCGTGCGGTGGCGGGAATTGAAACCTTCCATGAAGATCAATATACCCGCAGCTTCAGTTTAGATGGGCATCGTGGGTTGATTACCGTTAAACCGGATGAACGCAGCCAGGGGTTCCAGGTGACGCTTTCTCATGGGCTGTTACCGGTAGCAGACCAGTGCCTGGCGCGTGTAGCGCAACTGTTTGATTTAGCATGCGATCCATTTGAGGTCACGCAAACCTTAGGCAAACTGGCGCAGCCGCGACCAGGACTTCGCTTGCCGGGGGCGCTGGATGCGTTTGAACAGGCGGTGCGCGCGGTATTGGGGCAACTGGTGAGCGTAGCGATGGCGGCGAAGCTGACGGCGAAAGTGGCCGCGGTCTATGGGGAAGCGTTAAGCGAAGCGCCTGGTTATGTTATTTTTCCCGAACCACAGAAACTAGCGCAAGCCGACCCTTTGGCGCTTAAGGCGTTAGGGATGCCGCTTCGCCGCGCGGAAGCGTTAATTCACCTTGGCAAAGCGGCATTGAGCGGAGACTTGCCGTTGACGGCGCCTGCTGATATGGCAACCGGCATGAAACAATTGCAGAGTCTGCCGGGCATCGGTCGCTGGACGGCGAATTACTATGCGCTGCGCGGTTGGCAGGCAAAAGATATTTTTCTGCCCGATGACTATCTGATTAAACAGCGTTTTCCCGGAATGACGCCTGCGCGTATTGCGCGCTATGCCAGCCGCTGGCAACCCTGGCGCTCCTATGCTTTGTTGCATATCTGGTATACCGAAGGCTGGGCGCCGGACGAGGAATAGGCGTACAGGGCGCATATCACTGGTATCGCCGCCCTGAAATCCCTATAATTGCCGCGTTTGACGGTCAACCGTCACCCTCCATCTACATCCAGGTTAATCAGGTCGCAAAAATTTATGACTGATACGTCTCATCAGTGCGTCATTGTAGGCATCGCCGGCGCATCGGCTTCGGGCAAAAGCCTTATCGCCAGCACACTTTATCGTGAATTACGTGAACAAGTTGGCGATGAGCATATTGGCGTTATTCCAGAAGACAGCTATTACAAAGATCAAAGCCATCTGTCGATGGAAGAGCGTGTAAAAACCAACTATGACCATCCAAGCTCAATGGATCATAGCTTGCTGTTCCAGCATTTACAGACGCTGAAAAGCGGCCAGCCAATTGAATTACCCGTGTATAGCTACGTTGAACATACGCGTATGCCGGAAACTATTCATATTCAACCGAAGAAAGTGATCATTCTCGAAGGGATCCTGCTGTTGACGGATGCCAGACTGCGCAATGAATTAAACTTCTCTATTTTCGTCGATACCCCGCTGGATATCTGTCTGATGCGCCGTATCAAGCGTGATGTTAACGAGCGTGGCCGTTCCATGGACTCGGTGATGGCGCAGTATCAGAAGACGGTGCGGCCAATGTTCCTGCAATTTATTGAACCTTCCAAGCAATATGCTGACATCATTGTCCCGCGCGGCGGTAAAAACCGTATTGCCATCGATATTCTGAAGGCCAAAATCAGTCAGTTCTTTGAATAACACGTACTAATTGTGTAACGTGCAAAGAGAATCCCAATTGCCCTTATTCCCGGAAAGCGTAAGGGCTAGATGCCTTAAAGGAGAAAGCTCATGCGTCTGTGTGACCGAGATATAGAAGCCTGGTTGGATGAAGGGCGCCTGGCAATCAGCCCGCGCCCGCCGGTGGATCGAATTAACGGCGCCACCGTTGACGTTCGCTTAGGCAATAAATTCCGTACCTTCCGCGGTCATACGGCACCGTTTATTGACCTGAGCGGCCCGAAGGCGGAAGTGAGCGCGGCGCTGGACCGGGTAATGAGCGAAGAGATCGTACTGCCGGAAGGCGAGGCTTTCTATCTTCATCCAGGAGAATTAGCGCTGGCTGTGACTTATGAGTCAGTAACGCTTCCGGCTGACCTCGTCGGCTGGCTTGATGGCCGTTCGTCACTGGCGCGCCTTGGGCTGATGGTACATGTCACTGCGCACCGTATTGATCCGGGTTGGTCTGGCTGCATCGTGCTGGAATTCTATAATTCCGGCAAGCTGCCGTTGGCGTTGCGCCCGGGAATGCCCATTGGCGCGCTGAGCTTTGAGCCGCTTTCGGGCCCGGCGGCGCGGCCATATAACCGCCGTGAAGATGCCAAATATCGCGACCAGCAGGGCGCGGTAGCGAGTCGAATCGACAAGGATTGATAAAGTTAGCGGCTTATCGAGGATGCCATGAGACGAATTCTGACCACGCTGATGATCTTGTTGACCGTCATTGTTGCGGGGCTCGCTGCGCTGGTGCTGCTGGTCAACCCTAATGACTTCCGCAACTATATGGTGCAGGAAGTGGCGGAGCGTAGCGGCTATCAACTGAAGCTTGACGGGCCGCTGCGTTGGCATGTTTGGCCGCAGCTGAGTATTCTCTCCGGTCGTATGGCGCTGACGGCGCCAGGCGCTTCCGAACCGGTGGTGCGTGCCGATAACATGCGGCTGGATGTTGCGCTGATGCCGCTACTTTCTCACCAACTGCAGGTGAAGCAGGTGATGTTGAAAGGCGCGGTCATTCAGCTTACCGCGAAAACGGAAGCGGTGCGTAACCAGAACGCGCCGGTGGTGCCACATGACAATACGTTGCCGCAGGCGCCGCAAGATCGCGGATGGTCCTACGATGTCCGTAAACTGCAGGTGGCCGATAGCGTCCTGTTCTTCCAGCATGAAAATGGCGAACAGGTTACCGTGCGCGATATACGCTTACAGATGGAGCAGGATGACAACCATCTGGCGACGGTAGATTTCTCCGGCAGGGTCAATCGCGATCAACGTGACTTAACGTTGTCCTTTACCGCCCAGGTTCAGGGCGGCGATTACCCTCACTCTTTGAAAGCGGATTTTTCGCAGCTCAACTGGCAGGTCCGTGGGGCGGAGTTGCCGCCGGACGGCCTGAGCGGGCAGGGAAGTCTGCAAGCCAGCTGGATCGAAGAAGCGAAAAAACTCGATTTCAACAATCTCAATCTCACTGCTAATGGCAGCGCAATTACCGGCAGCGGTAGCGTTGTGCTGGGGGATAAACCTGACTGGGCGCTAAACCTGCAGGCGACCACCTTGAATCTGGATAGTTTGCTTGCACAAAGCGCGGCGGCTAATGAAGGGAATGTCGATCAGCGTGGACAAAGCCAGCCGAGACAGCTACGCCCTGTGATTGCTGATAGCGATATTCAACAGGATTATCATAGTTTGCTTGGCTTTAACGGCCAACTGGCGCTGTCGGCGGACCAGGTGCAGTGGCGTGGTATGCGATTCAGCCAGGTGAAGAGTGATATCACTAACCAGCAGGGGCTGCTGACGGTGAAACAGCTGGAGGGTAGTCTGGGAGAGGGACGTCTCTCGTTACCTGGGATGCTGGATGTCAGAGGCAACACTTCGCATGCCGCTTTCCAGCCACAACTGGATAATGTGGAAATCGGTACCATTTTGCAGGCGTTTAACTACCCGATTAACCTGACGGGGAAATTATCCCTGAAAGGTGATTTCTCGGGGCCGCGCATTGATGCAGAAGACTTCCGTCGCAACTGGCAGGGACAGGCACAGCTGCAGATGAAGGATACGCGTACCGAAGGGCTCAACTTCCAGCAGCTAGTACAACAGGCTGTGGCGAGGAGCACTAATGTACAGGCGCAGGAAAACTTCGATAACGCGACCCAGCTTGACGCATTAAGCAGTGATTTGACCCTGAATAATGGCCAAATCACGCTTAACGGCTTGCAGGGACAGTCGGCAATGATGGCGTTGACCGGGCAAGGTAATCTGAATCTGCAAGCAGAGGATTGCGACATGCATTTCAACGTGCGGGTGTTAGGCGGTTGGAAAGGCGAAAGCAAGCTTATTGATCGTCTCAAGCAGACGGCAATCCCGCTACGTATCTATGGCAAGTGGCAGTCGCTAAGCTATAGCCTACAGGTAGATCAGATCCTGCGTAAGCAGTTGCAGGACGAAGCCAGACAGCGTTTGAATGAGTGGGCGGAACGCAACAGTAATAGCCAGAACGGCAAAGATGTGAAGAAACTGCTTGATAAGCTGTAATCATTAAGCCGCCGCGAGCAACTCGCGGCGGCTTAACCCTCAACTTCATTCACACTTCATAATCTAATTCATCTTCTACTTCAACCGGCGGGATAATCTGTACTTTCTGCACCCTGTGGCTTTCCACCTCCAGAGTACGCAGCGTATAACCGCCGATTTTCACTTCTTCGCCAGCGGCAGGAATGTGCTGCAAATATTCCATCAATAATCCGGCTATTGTGTGATATTCACGTTTATCATCCAACGGCAGCGGAACGTACTGAACCAGATCTTCCAGCGGCATATGGCCGTTAGCGGTCCAGCTGCCATCGGCGTTTTTGTGAATGTCATGACGAGCATCGATCTCCTCGACTTCATTAGGCAGATTACCCGCAATGGTTTCCATAACATCGCTGATGGTTACCAGGCCTTCAACGGAGCCAAATTCGTCAACCACAAAAGCAAAGTGCGTCCGCGCCTGGCGAAACTGCTCCAGCGCCGGGAGCAACGGCAAGGTTTCCGGAAAAATTAGCGGTTGGCGTAGCAGAACGTGTAAATCCAGCGGCTCATTGCGTAATGACTGTTGTAGCAGGTCGATAACATGAACAACCCCCAACAGATCTTCGTTATCGTTGCCGCCGGTGACGACAATACGGGTATGCTGGTTTTTCTCCAGCAGCGCGCGAACTTCCTCTTCAGGCGCGCTTAAGTCAATGTGCTCAATATCATGACGTGAAGTCATAATGCTGCTGACGGTACGTTGATTCAGATTGAGGACGCGCTCAATCATTAAGCGTTCCTGCGGATTAAACAACGGACTTTCGCCCTGGTCGGCGACCATGGTTGCCGTCTCGGTATCAAGCTCTGTATTCTCTTTGCGCCCGCTTAGCAGATTCATCACCGCTTCAGTCGTCCGCTGTCGCATGGTCAGATTGGCCGAGAGGAAACGGCGGCGATTGAAGATGGCTAACTGGTTGAACGATTCGATCATCACCGAGAAACCGATGGCGGCATACAGATAGCCTTTCGGGATTGGGAAACCAAATCCTTCGGCAATCAGGCTAAAACCGATCATCAGCAGGAAACTCAGGCACAGAATGACGATCGTGGGGTGGCTGTTGACAAAGCGTGTGAGAGCTTTGCTGGCCATCAGCATCAGCGTAATGGCAATAATGACCGCTGCCATCATCACCGCCAGGTGATCAACCATACCCACCGCGGTAATGACCGAATCCAGCGAGAAAATAGCATCAAGTACGACTATTTGCGCCACCACGCCCCAGAACTTCGCGCCTTTACGCTGGGTGGGGTTATTACTGTCTTTTCCTTCCAGCCGCTCATTAAGCTCAACGGTTGCTTTAAACAGCAGGAACAGTCCACCAAATAACATGATCAAATCGCGGGCGCTGAAGCTTAAGTCATGCCAGTTGAAGAGCGGTGTCGTGAGGGTGACTAACCAGGAAATTGACGCCAGCAGTACCAGACGCATCACCATTGCCAATAGCAGGCCGGTAACGCGAGCGCGATCGCGCTGCGCCGGGGGAAGCTTTTCAGCAAGGATCGCAATAAATACCAGGTTATCTATCCCCAGAACCAGTTCGATAACCACCAGTGTAATGAGACCAGCCCAGATCGAGGGATCGGCAATCCATTCCATAATCACTTAGAACCTTTACAACATAATCGTATGATCTATCGATCATGGATAAGCGCCAGGTAAAATGCAACGATTTATCGCGGCAACGCGCACCAGTCTGGCATATCAAACGAAAGCGGTAACGTAATTAACCACTGCTAAATATCGGGTGTTTAAGATCGATCTGGGCTGATTTGGAATTAATTAGAAATCCCTGTAATTACTGTGCGGTAATAGCAGGGATAAGGAGGGGTTATTAACAGCGGGTAAAGTCAAAATATTGCCGTATTTTTCACCAAAATGTTATTAAGGGGAATATTCCTACTGAATTCTGTAGCTTGTCAGGACCTGCGTTTAATAAGACCCTTAACATGGCTCAATGTTGCATAAAATCAGCAGTATCAGCGATGGTCAAGGGGTTAATCCACGGGTAAGAAGGTTAGTTAGAGAAGCTTTTGTCCAAAGTTTAGACGATTTTGCTGATTGCTATCGCCAAATTGCTCGTTCGCATGGGGTTTGACTTTTTCTGTAGTGCCTCACCACGGTGATTTTTAAGAAAGAAGGTGTTAAATCTGCAAAGTAAGTAGCTTATCGCCAGGAACATTGGTCAATTATTATTGTTGAATAACAATGCATTAAGCGTTGTTCTTGCTCTGTTTATTCGAAGGCCGATTGACCAGGACAAACACGTGAGAATTTTCTTAAAGCGACCTGTCAGCTAGCATTTTTTGCGTGTATTCTTGGACTAAGAGAGTAATTTAGGATTTTGGTTAAAGTCGTGCGCGACACGATGCTGTACCATCACAAACAAATGCCAGTGACATCAACGTTCTGACAAAAATTCGAAAGTTTATAACCATATAGGTGGATGAAATAATGGTGAGTTTGAAAGCAATTATTCCGGTAGCAGGGTTAGGGATGCATATGTTGCCTGCCACCAAAGCGATACCGAAAGAGATGCTGCCAATCGTTGATAAGCCGATGGTTCAGTATATCGTCGATGAGATTGTCGCCGCCGGAATCAAAGAAATTGTGCTGGTCACCCATTCATCTAAGAATGCTGTAGAAAACCATTTCGATACCTCCTATGAGCTGGAAGCGCTGCTGGAGCAACGTGTTAAGCGCCAATTATTAGCCGAAGTGCAGGCGATCTGTCCGCCAGGCGTAACAATAATGAACGTACGACAAGGTCAGCAACTGGGCCTGGGTCACTCTATCCTCTGTGCGCGTCCGGCCGTTGGCAATAATCCGTTTGTTGTGGTGTTACCGGATATCATTCTTGATGGCGCAAGCGCCGATCCGCTGCGTTATAACCTGGCGGCAATGGTAGCGCGTTTCAATGAAACCGGGCGCAGCCAGGTTCTGGCCAAACGAATGCCTGGCGATCTCTCAGAATATTCCGTCATTCAAACCAAAGATGGCTTGAAAGTGGAAGGAGAGATTGGCCGTATTGTTGAATTTATTGAAAAACCAGACGAACCACAAACGCTCGACTCTGACCTGATGGCCGTAGGACGTTATGTGCTGTCTGCTGATATCTGGGAAGAGCTTGAGCGTACTGAACCTGGCGCCTGGGGTCGTATTCAATTAACGGACGCTATTGCGGCACTGGCAAAGAAACAGTCTGTCGATGCCATGTTGATGACCGGTGAGAGCTACGACTGCGGCAAAAAAATGGGTTACATGCAGGCTTTTGTGAGTTACGGCTTACGTAACCATAAAGAAGGGACCAAATTCCGCGAGAGCATCAAGAAGCTGCTGGCGTGAAACTGAGCGCTTAATACGAGCGAAAGCTGGCGTGCAGATAACATCATATTGTTGAGTGGCACGCCAGCGTTAGAAGATCCAACTGAAATGAAGCCGAGATTCTTATTTATTCGGTTCATTAATTGCAATGAAGAGTTTTCATCTCAGTTGAATCTTATTGAGTACATAGATGCGATGGCTGATTGATGATTGTCGTGCGTGAAGCAGTCATTTGGTCAGATGAGTCAGAAAATTGCTTAACTGATAGTTGCTTAGTGCGCTCTTTCTTAAGCAAGCGCACTGTAGCACAGTTAGAGATGCGAAATAAAACTTGACTGAGATCATGTTTAGCCATTAAACAACGGTGATGTATGCATATAAACGTAACGTTAATGGATGAATATGCCCATAAGGAATTCATGGATAAGATACAGGGAAAAGGGATGTATCGTCAGAGGATGAAGCGTAAATGAACTGGCAATTTGTCTCGTTTTTTGGCGATAGTACCGTGTTGCTTCCTAGCGCAGTGGTGCTGTTCGCGGTGCTGGTGCTGCGTAAAACATCCCGGACTCTGGCCTGGCAATGGGCGCTGCTCTTTGGGATTACGGGGACTGTCGTGTGCATTTCAAAACTGGCCTTTATGGGCTGGGGAATTGGCATACGGGAAATCGATTTTACCGGTTTCAGCGGACATACCGCACTCTCAACCGCCTTTTGGCCAATACTCTTATGGCTGTTAACTTCTCGTGCTTCATCATCCCTGCGCTGGGGGGCCGTGCTTCTGGGCTTTATTCTGGCGGGTATTGTGGGTTATTCCCGATTGATGATTCATGCACATTCGGTATCTGAAGTGGTGAGTGGATTTATTCTGGGGGCTTGTGGAAGTTTGACTTTTCTGCTGTTGCAATGGCGTACGTCGGCTTTTCGTTCTGCGCAGATTTCATGGATGGGGGCGTTGAGCGTGGTAATTATCCCACTCATATTATTAAACACTGGGGTTAAAGCACCGACGCAGTCGTTGTTAGGCGAGGTTGCAACCATGATCGGACCATTTGAGAAGCCGTTTACCAGAGCCGATCTACATAAGCATATATATTAATCATACTATTTCGATAAGTTTACGGGTTAACAGTTGGCGTGATTAGTATGATAAATGGCGTATCCATAGTTAACTAAGGGATTTTAGAATCGTGGCTTTCATAATGGTGAAACATAATAATGTTAACAGGATCTTTGAAAGCGCGGTTCGGTATGTTATTACGGATAAGATGATTCTTAAATGAAAAGAGAATAACGGAAATCAGAGTTATCGTTCTGGAACCCAAAAAAGAAGTGGGTGATGATATCTATCATATTTTGTAGTTGACTACTGCATGGGTGTTTTTTCACTTAAACATAGCATTTTTTTAATTGCTTTAAAATCATATAGTTACCATGGTTCATTCTTAGGGTGGTAATAAAGTGGTCAGTTGGTGAGGGATGCCATTAAATAATCTTATTAACAGAGGAACCCTTGCCAGTAAAAATGAAAAATATCGTTTTATCCGCTTCGTGGGGGTGAATTTATACTCCCAATTAACAGAAGAATCTCGTAAACTCGAGGCGGTAAAAATAATTGCTGTGGTTAATTCACCAACAGTCGATGTAAAGAAAATTCCTGGGTAAGAGGTACAGTGCGTTGGTAGCTGTTAAGCCAAGGGCGGTAGCGTATCCTGACACTCACGGTACCCAATGTTTTGAATACTCACCATACGCATAGCGACGTTGTCAGACTTCTGATCATGTGCACATTATTGAGCCCATGAAAGTAGCCTTGGCAACCAATATCGCTTACATTATGAATGCATTAAGTTCACATCCGTTTGCAGCAAACCGCTCGTACCTGAGGATGTTGTCCATCGAGGCAATGGATCGCTGTTGTAAAAAATAGGCTTGTCGAACTCATAAGCTCCTGATTCTTAAAAATCCCCATTGCCGTACCCACCTGGTGGGAAGGGACTCGTAAATGGAACTTGAACAATGATAAAAATTGCTCGTATCGCACTTGCTTTGGGTCTGGTTGCATCAGTTAGCTCGCAGGTATATGCAGCAGGGTTGGTGCAAAATGATAATGAACTTCGCAACGACCTGGCGTGGTTATCCGATCGCGGAGTCATTCATCTAAGTCTCTCCACCTGGCCGCTCAGCCAGGAAGAAATTACCCGAGCGCTGAAAAAAGCAAAACCTTCATATTCCTCTGAACAAGTTGTCCTGGCGCGCATCAATCAACGCCTTTCTAATTTGAAGGCGGATTTTCGCGTAAGCGGCTATACGTCAACTGACCAGCCTGGAACACCTCAGGGATTTGGCCAAAGCCAACCAGCAGATAATTCTCTCTCTCTTGCCTTCAATAACAGCGGTGAATGGTGGGATGTGCATCTGCAGGGGAATGTCGAAGGCGGCGAGCGTATTAGCAATGGATCACGTTTTAATGCCAACGGCGCATATGGCGCAGTCAAATTCTGGAATCAATGGTTATCATTCGGCCAGGTGCCCCAGTGGTGGGGCCCTGGTTATGAAGGTAGCTTGATTCGTGGCGATGCGGCAAGACCGATGACCGGTTTTTTTATGCAACGCGCTGAACAAGCTGCTCCTGAGACATGGTGGTTGCGCTGGATTGGTCCGTGGCAGTATCAGATTTCCGCAAGCCAGATGAACCAATACACGGCCGTACCTCATACCAAAATTATCGGTGGCCGTTTTACCTTTACTCCGTTCCAGTCACTTGAGCTTGGCGCTTCACGCATAATGCAGTGGGGTGGGGAGGGACGTCCTCAATCGTTTAGCAACTTCTGGGATGGATTCACCGGCAAAGACAACACCTCAGCCAACGACCCAAATGAACCGGGCAACCAACTTGCCGGTTTTGATTTTAAGTTTAAGCTCGAACCTACTCTGGGCTGGCCGGTGAGTTTCTATGGCCAAATGATTGGCGAAGATGAGTCAGGATTCTTACCTTCCGCGAATATGTATCTTGGTGGTATTGAAGGTCACCACGGCTGGGGTAAAGATGCGATTAACTGGTATGTGGAAGCGCATGATACCCGTACCAATATGAGTCGCACTAATTACAGTTATACCCATCACATCTATAAAGATGGTTATTATCAGCAAGGCTATCCACTAGGTGATGCGATGGGGGGAGATGGCCAGTTGTTTGCAGGCAAAGTTGAGTTGGTGACTGAAGATAATCAGCGCTGGAGTACCCGTCTGGTGTACGCGAAAGTGAACCCGGAAAATCAGACTATCAATAAAGCGTTTCCTAATTCAGACACCTTAAAAGGGATACAGTTGGGCTGGAGTGGCGATGTCTATAAATCTGTTCGATTGAATACTAATCTTTGGTACACCAATGCCGATAACAGCGATAGCGACGATGTTGGTGCCAGTGCAGGGATAGAGATTCCATTTAGTTTATAGGCTGGATGCTGAGAAGAGGGTAGGGATTACTGATTGTGAATTGTTAATCGGTAAAAACTCAGACGGCAAATCAGTAATTGAAAAATTTGGTTTATTGATGATGTGACATTATGAAGAAAAAAATTGTTAGGGTTTCAGCAGTGGCATTGGCAATTAGCTTTTTGACAGGGTGTACTATTGTTCCGGGTCAGGGGCTGAACAGCTTACGCAAAAATGTAGTTGAACTTCCGGATAGCGATTATGACCTGGATAAGTTGGTGAACGTTTATCCAATGACGCCGAGGTTAGTGGAGCAGCTTAGACCTGAGACTGTGCTGGCTCGCCCAAACCCTCAGTTAGATAACTTATTGAAAAACTATGAGTATCGTATTGGGGTGGGGGATGTGCTGATGGTCACTGTTTGGGATCATCCAGAGTTAACTACTCCAGCTGGCCAGTATCGTAGTGCAAGTGACACCGGCAACTGGGTGAATTCTGACGGCTCAATTTTTTATCCTTATATAGGTAAAGTTCAGGTAGCAGGAAAACCGTTGAGTCAAGTTAGACAAGAAATAGCGAGCAGATTGACAACATACATCGAGAGTCCACAAGTCGACATCAGCGTGGCAGCTTTCCGCTCTCAAAAAGCATATGTTACAGGTGAAGTGGTTAAATCAGGCCAACAACCGATAACCAATATACCGCTGACAGTTATGGACGCAATAAATAACGCGGGCGGCTTAGCACCTGATGCTGATTGGCGAAATGTAGTCCTGACACATAATGGCAAAGATACTAAGATTTCATTATATGCTCTGATGCAAAAAGGAGATTTAACTCAAAACCACTTACTGTATCCGGGTGACATTTTGTTTGTACCAAGAAACGATGATCTCAAGGTATTTGTGATGGGAGAAGTGGGTAAACAAAGCACCATGAAAATGGATCGAAGTGGAATGACGCTCGCAGAAGCTCTAGGGAATGCAGAAGGAATTTCCCAAGCAATGAGCGATGCAACAGGGGTATTTGTAGTTCGCCAGCTTAAAGGTGATAAGCAGGGTAAAATTGCTAATATTTACCAACTTAATGCTCAAGATGCATCCGCAATGGTATTAGGGACTGAATTCCAATTACAGCCATATGACATTGTTTATGTTACAACAGCTCCGCTGGTTAGATGGAACCGCGTTATTTCACAATTGGTACCAACAATTAGTGGGGTTCATGATATGACTGAAACTGTTAGATATATCAAAACGTGGCCATAATAATGTTTGATTCTATATTAGTGATCTGTACAGGTAACATTTGTCGCTCTCCAATAGGAGAGCGAATACTACGTAGTATTTTTCCAGATAAAAAAATTGATTCCGCTGGTGTTGGCGCATTGGTAGGTCATGCAGCAGATAATTCAGCGATAAGGGTAGCTAGTAACCATGGCATATCCCTGGAAGGGCATAAAGCAATACAATTTACTAGTGCTTTGGGTCGACAATACGATCTGCTACTTGTAATGGAAACTGAGCATTTAGAACAAGTTAGTCGAATCGCGCCGGAGGTTAGAGGCAAGACAATGCTACTTGGACATTGGTTGCAAGGAAAAGAAATCCCCGATCCTTATCGCAAAAGCGATGAGGCGTTTGAGTCGGTGTATCGATTAATAGACCAAAGCTGCCAGCACTGGGCAGAGAAACTAGGTAGATAATTCAGGAATTTTCTGCATGGCATCATTAAATAACAATACTTCGCAAGATAGTAACGACATTGATTTCGGGCGGCTGATTGGTGAGTTGATTGACCATAAAAAACTCATCATTGCTGTTACTGCTGGTTTTACAGTACTGGCGGTATTGTACTCACTGTTAGCTACTCCAATATATCAAGCAAATGCTTTAATCCAAGTTGAACAAAAACAAGGAAATGCACTTTTAGATAGTCTCAGTCAGATGTTGCCTGATAGTCAACCTCAGTCTGCACCTGAAATAGCATTACTACAATCACGAATGATTCTTGGCAAATCAGTTGATGATTTAAATCTTCAGGCTCAGACAGAACAGATTTACTTTCCCGTGTTTGGGAAAGGTTTATCCAGAATACTAGGTGAAAAACGAGGCAAAATAAATGTATCCAGGCTGTATTTGCCAAAAAGCCTGAAGGGCGATACACCTGAAATCATACTGACAGTTAAGGATAAAAATAATTACCAAATTGAAAGTGGTGATTTGGTCATTAATGGAGTCGTGGGTAAATTGATTGAAGATAAAGGAATATCATTATTAGTTCAATCAATCGATGCAGAACCGGGAACACAATTTAAAATAAGATATTTGCCAAGGCTATTAGCAATAAGTAACCTTCAAGACTCATTTAGTGTTGTCGATCAAGGCAAAGATACCGGGATGCTTAATTTGACATTAACCGGAGATGATCCTGAGCTTATTGCTCATATGTTAGATAATATTAGTCAAAATTATCTATCCCAGAATGTCGATCGGCAAGCAGCACAAGATGCAAAGAGTTTAGAGTTTTTGAGTAATCAGTTACCGACTGTTCGCTCTGACTTAGATGCTGCAGAAGATAAATTGAATGCTTATAGGAAACAAAAAGACTCAGTTGATTTGTCTATGGAGGCAAAATCAGTACTTGATCAAATTGTAAATGTCGATAACCAATTGAATACGTTGACATTCAAAGAGGCTGAAATTTCGCAGTTATATACGAAAGAACATCCTACATATAAAGCGTTAATGGAAAAACGTAAAACTCTGCAACAAGAAAAAGGAAAACTAAGTAAGCGCGTAAGCGCGATGCCATCAACGCAGCAAGAAGTACTTCGATTAAGCCGTGATGTTGAGTCAGGTCGAGCTGTGTATATGCAGTTGCTCAACCGGCAACAAGAGTTAAGCATTGCTAAGTCGAGTGCTATTGGTAATGTCCGTATAATTGATCAGGCAATAACAGAACCAAGTCCGGTGAAACCTAAAAAAATCCTTGTTATCGTAATCGGAATTATATTGGGATTATTTATTTCGGTAGGACTCGTATTGGTTCGTGTCGTTCTGCGTAGAGGAATCGAATCTCCTGAACAATTAGAAGAACTCGGTGTAAATGTTTATGCAAGTGTACCGGTGTCTGAATGGTTAACAAAACAAAATACCGGAAAAATCAAACGCAATAAAAATCAATCTAGTACTTTACTTGCTGTAGAGAATCCAGCTGATTTGGCTGTGGAAGCTATCCGAAGTTTACGCACCAGCCTTCACTTTGCAATGATGGAAGCAAAGAATAATGTTCTTATGATTTCAGGTGCTAGCCCTAATGCAGGTAAAACTTTCATTAGTACTAACTTAGCTGCAATAATTGCTTTGACAGGAAAAAAAGTTCTTTTTGTGGATGCCGATTTACGTAAGGGGTATGTACACAAAATGTTGGGCAAACAGCATGCCAAGGGACTATCTGAGATATTATCTGGTCAAGAATCAATTGAAAAAGTCATCGAACGAGTTCCCGGTGGTGAATTTGATTATATTGGCCGCGGACAAATTCCTCCGAACCCTGCTGAATTGCTAATGCATACTCGCTTCTCTGACATGATCGAATGGGCATCAAGTAATTATGACCTTGTAATTGTCGATACACCACCAATCCTTGCGGTTACCGATGCTGCTATCATTGGGCGCTATGCAGGAACAACATTGCTTGTTGCTCGTTTCGAGGCTAATACTACGAAAGAAATCTCAGTAAGTGTTAAGCGCTTTGAACAAAGTGGTGTAAATGTTAAAGGTTGTATATTGAATGGTGTGTTAAAGAAAGCAAGTAGCTATTATGGTTATGGATATAATCATTATGGTTATTCATACTCAAACAAAGAATAATAAATTATTATGATATTAAAGGTGAGCTACTATAGCTCACCTTAAATATTGTCATATACAATTTAAATCTCTATGTGTACACAGAGGGAGCTATGACGCACTTTTCTAAAAATATAACTTGCAGCGTAATCCTAGCGCTTGCCGATTTTTTTGGCTTTGTTCTCTCTTTATATCTTTCCTTAGGAATACTTTCAGTTACGCTAACTCACTTTGAAGAACGTGTACCAGAAGAACAAATATCCGGTTGGATTGCTTTACATTGGTTGCTAGGAGTATGTTGCATATGCTGGTATGGAGTACGACTCAGACATTATTTTTATCGGAAAACATTTTGGTTTGAATTAAAAGAAATATTGCGTACATTAATAATTTTTGCTGTTATAGAAATCGCTGTCATTGCATTTGCAAAATGGTATTTTTCAAGATATGTCTGGTTGCTGACATGGTTATTTGCCCTTGCATTAGTCCCGTTGTCAAGAATCGCTGCAAAATGGGTGCTCAAAAAGATCGGGTTATGGCTCAGAGATACCTGGATTATTGGCAGCGGTAAAAATGCATTAGATGCATATAATGCGATACAAAGTGAAAAAAATCTCGGTTTAAATATTGTTGGGTTTATTTCAGATAGTGAGCAGCAGGGGTTAATAAAAGAAAAATTAAAAAATGCAAATGTTTTGAAGCCCGAAGAAAACTGGCTGAATAGCATTGATAAAAGAACACAGTTCATCGTTGCAGTAGAATCAAATCAAGGCGATGTGCGAAATGCATGGTTACGAGATTTTATGATCAAAGGATACCGATACGTATCGGTTATACCAACATTGAGGGGTGTGCCACTCGATAGTACGGATATGTCATTTATTTTTAGTCATGAGGTAATGATATTCCGTGTTCAACAAAATTTAGCGAAACTGTCGTCAAGAATACTTAAACGAACCTTTGATATTATAGGGTCAATAAGTATTATAGTGATATTATCACCGCTTCTTATATATATCAGCCATAAAGTTAAAAAGGATGGTGGCCCGGCAATTTATGGTCACGAACGAGTAGGGAAAGACGGGAAATCTTTTAAGTGTTTGAAATTTCGTTCAATGGTTGTTAATTCAAAGCAGGTTTTGGAAGAGTTACTTCTTTCAAATGCTGATGCCAAAGCGGAATGGGATGCGACATTTAAATTAAAAAATGATCCAAGGATTACCAAAATTGGCCAATTCCTGAGGAAAACAAGTTTGGATGAGTTACCTCAGTTGTTTAATGTGTTAAAAGGCGAAATGAGTCTGGTTGGACCGAGGCCAATTATCACAGCTGAGTTAGAAAGGTATAACGATGAAGTGGAGTACTATCTTCTGAGCAAACCAGGAATGACTGGATTATGGCAGGTAAGTGGTAGAAGTGATGTTGACTATGACACCCGTGTATATCTTGATGCCTGGTATGTTAACAATTGGTCAATGTGGAATGATATAGCCATATTATTCAAAACAATTACAGTAGTTTTGAAAAAAGATGGTGCTTATTAACTATTGCTGTGGGTGTGAACATGAATAGAAGAGCTTTCTTGTTATCAACGATTTCTAGTGTAGCATTAAGCAGTCAGTTTGCGCGCGCAGTAACAGTAAATAATACTAAAAAAAATTTATCAGAATTTTTTAAAAACCAAAATAGTAAGAAGATTTTAATCCCTCCTGGTGACTATTACTTTGACGGTACATCTATAAACATTGACTCGATGTCAGAAATAATTTTTTCGGATGGGGCTAATATTTATATTGATGCACATAAGAGTAATCGTAGTGCTGCGATATTTAATATTGCAGGTGCTAAAAATATACAAATTTCAGGAGGGAACTTCATTGCTGAAGATGATTTGATAGTAGTTGTGCAGTGTGTGGATTATGTTGAAAATATTACTGTAAAAAAAATTAAGTGTATAGGGTGTAGGATTTTTTCTTCCAAAATGACACAAAGATACTCTGATATTCTTATTGAAAGAATAAGTCAGGATATCAATGTGTCATCTTGTAGTGCTAATGCAAAACAAATAAAAACTAATCATGCCTGTATTGAACTTAGTTATATCAATGGAGGGCGGTGTGGTAGTAATATAATATCAGCTTTCTATCATGGAATTATGTTCTGGGGCGGTGATTCGAATCCCGTTAAAGATGGGGAGCCGCATAATGAAAGAAAATGCACAGCATTAGTAATTAATAATAATATAATCCGTGATGTCAGATTAGGCGGGATTTGGGGGTCAATGGGGGAACGTGTAAGCATTACTGCGAATTATGTAGAAAACGGTGGTGATGTGGGTATTGATTTTGAGGGCTGTAATAATAGTATTGCTAAAAACAACATCGTCAAAAATTTTAAACATGGATGTCTAGCAACTTTTTTTATATGTAATAATATTATATTTAAAAATAATCTTGCACTTAACTCTGGTCTTTATGGAAAATCTATCGCGGCTATATTTAATGCAAGTCAAAAACCACTTAATAAAAATATTAACTTTATCGGTAATGTGTTTGTTAGTGAAGGTTTGATTTCATATTTTAAACAAAATGGTGCGACTGATTACCTGAATGTTAGAAATAATTATTTTGGCAATGTAATTGTTGATTTTACTAGCAATAATAATGGTGATATTGACATTTCTGATAATAAGTTTAAATACGATACTATAATTGATAAAATGGCTAGTACAATTAGGGTTGGAAACGTTAAGAAAGCAAGTGCAAGTATAAAAATTGCTAATAATACATTCATAAACATACCATCTGAAAATTTTAAAGCTATACAGTTTTTTAGGATTGAACCAAATAAGAGATTGAGCGTAAAAACCAATAACAATGTATTAAATAATGTTTTGATTAACAAAGACCAAATATCATATCAGAATTGATGTTTTGAAATTAAGAATATAAAAATGGATAAGAAATATGAGTAGGTTAAAAGATGCACTGCTTTTCATAACATTTGCGATCCCCAAAGCAGGTGCTAAAATCGGAGGGTTCCCACTATATATTTCACTGTTGAGTAGTATGTATTTTATGTTCATGGGAGCCTTGCATGCACTGACAAGACCGAAAGAACTCTTACTCGCATTAATACCATTAATATTGTTATTGCTTTCATTTTTAATAAATCAATCTTCATACAATGCATTGTTTTTTTCGGGCTCACCATTTTTACCATTGTCATCTCAAATAGCATATATTAGTTCGATGTTTGCTTTTTTTTGTTATTATGGTGCTCTTGGTATCAACAATGCTGACAATTGGAAACGTTATTTAAAATTAATTTTTTACATCCTTGTTATTTATGCTTTAATGCAAAAAATTATTGGTGACTATACTGTGGTTATCCCCGGTATTACAGCAAATTTTCAGGATGCAGTAACGCCAAACTTTCTTGCAGACAAAAATAATATGATTTGGGGGATACATTATCTTAAAGCTACATCCACATACCAAAATGGTAATGTATTTGGCGCGAATCTATTACTAATTGGTTTCGCTGTTATTGCAAATTTAAGAAATGAGTTAAAAGGAACAATTGTCCCATTATCTTTGCTTGGGGTCGTCGTGTTATTGACAGCCTCAGCATCAATATACCTTGGTATGATTGGGGCACTTTTATGGATGTTTTTTACTGCAGAAAAAAAATCCCCAATGGCATTGATAGTAATGCTACTTGTAATCGTAGTCTCGGCAGTAATGTTTTTGATTTTATTAAATACCGATAATATTTTTTCAAAAATAATATATGAAAGATTGGTTAACCGTGACTTAAGTCAAGGGAGCGGGAGAATTGAAAAGATTATATCCTATATTGATATTATTACCGAACATCCATTAATTTTGCTAAATGGTATGTTATCTTACAATAGAACATTTTATGAGATTTATGAAGTTCTTCCGGCATCAATAGCACAAATTTTTGGTGTACCTATGGTTTTATATTTCTTGAGTTTTATTTTTATTAAGTTAAAACCGTTGTTGAGATCGCCTTACATTTTGCCGTTTGTCGCATATTTTTGCGCCGCATTGTCAGATGGTGCTTTTTGGTTGCCACCGACTGCTACGAATCTTTTTATTATTATGGGGTTATGTACAGTTTGGTTTAATCAAGAGTGTAAAAATAAAACTGAAGGTGCTAATGATTAATAAAATTAAAACAGCGGTTGTTTTTACTGCATCAATCGTGGGTGGTCATGAATTAATGGCTATAGCTCATATAAAGCGATTTCTTAATAAAGGGTTTAGTTTATCATGTTTTGTACCAGAGGATAATTCTCAACTAAAAGAAATCCTTACAAATCAAAGCGTAGTATATGATACGCATGCAGTATGTCATAAAAGATTGGAAATTCTGCACTCTTTTTTAAATCTAAAATATAGAATGCGGGCAAGACATTTTTTAAAAAAAATAAGTGCTGATTATGATTATATTGTCATTATTCAAGGTGATATTGAGTTAGGTTCTGTATTAATAAATGAAGGGGCGGTTATTTGTAAAGACAAAATAATTAGTTATATCCCTTATACACATCGCTTTTCTTTAATGGGAAGCAAGTTTGCCTTAGTTAAGGATATTTTGTCTAACATCGTTTATAAAAAATGCAACAAATACATCACAATAAGCAATGTATTTGCTAATGAGCTGAAGAAAAGAAATTCAAATGCTCGTGTAAAAGTATTACGTAATGTTATAGTTAATTTTAACCCTGAGAATGTAAGAGGAAGTGGTTACACATACCATCAAAGTGAAAATGAATTTGTTTTGCTAATGGCCGGAAGAATCTATTTTCGGCAAAAAGGGCAACATCTACTGATTGGTGCTTTGAAAAAAATTAATGTCAATAAAAACATAAGAGTTAAGGTTATTGGTGATGGCCCAGACCTTAAAAAAATGAAGGAGATGTCAGACACACTGAGTTCTAATGTGACGTTTGAATACATGGGCTGGAAGAATAATATATGGGACTATACCAAGGATGTGGATGCATTAGTTTTACCTTCATTGTATGAAGGAGTACCGCTCGTCATGCTTGAAGCAATTAAGGCAAATGTCTCGATTATAGCTCCTGCCCGTGATGGCATGCTTGATTATATACCTCAGATTTATTTATATAAAACTGGTAGTGAAGAAGAAGAAATAGACGCTTTATCGATAAAGCTGCAAGATATTATAAGTGGCAACTAACCAATGGATATTTATGAAAAACATTTTAATTGATGACCGATGGTCAGGTTCAGGCGGAATCGGAACATTTGCTGAAGAAATTAATAAAATAACAAATTATAAGAGTGCGGGTTTCACCGGCAAACCATTCAGCCCTGTTGATTGCATAAAAACATCGTTAAAGATGCTGAAGATGCGTGATGGTATAGTTTTTTTTCCAGGCTATATTCCTCCATTATTTTCCAGAATACCATTTGTGTTTACAATCCATGATTTGAATCATTTGGAGCGTCCTGAAAATTCGAGTCTATTAAAAAAAATATTCTATAAGGTTGTTATAAAAAGAGGATGTCGAAAAGCTAAGTATATTTTTACTGTTTCCGAATTTTCTCGACAAAAAATCATCCAATGGTCCGGGGTTCCTGCTGAAAAAGATGTAAATGTAGGGAATGGAGTATCCAACGATTTTCGACCAAATGGACAAAAGAAAGATTTTGGATATCCTTATTATTTATGTGTCAGTAACAGGAAAAGTCATAAGAATGAGGTTGGAACAATTCAGGCGTTTGCCAGAGCAGATATCCCTAAAAACGTAAAACTTGTTTTTACTGGCAAGAAAACCGATGAGTTAGCGACTCTCATTGAAATCAATGAGCTTACTGATAGGGTTGTATTTACTGGTTTTGTCAAAACCGAAGAATTACCTGAGCTTTATCGTGGTGCAGAAGGATTGATTTTCGTCTCCTTTTATGAAGGATTTGGTCTCCCTGTTATTGAGGCAATGGCAAGTGGTATACCTGTAATTACCTCCAAAACAACCTCCCTCGGTGAGGTTGCTGGCGACGCAGCACTTGTAGTTGACCCTGAGAATATACAGCAAATAGCAACTGCAATATCTAAATTACATTCTGATATTGAACTTAAAACCCAACTCATTAGTAAAGGCTCAAAACAGGTCGGTAAATATTCCTGGAGTGCTACCGCAGAACTTGTTAATAAGTATCTAACAAGTAGTTGAGAGTATAGAAATCGTAAAACAAGAATGAAATTTTTCTGTGTTGACGATAATGTTGGTAAAAATGAGTGAAAAATACGCTACAAATAAAAAGATAGTTGCAAAGAACACATTCATGCTTTATGGCAGGATGTTACTAATAATGTTTGCAACTTTTTATACCTCACGCTTAGTTTTAAATGCGCTTGGGGTTTATGACTTTGGGCTTTACAGTGTTATTGGCAGTATTATCGTTTTATTTTCGTTCATTCAAAACGTATCAGCTTTGGCAACTCAAAGGTTCCTGTCAGTTGGTTTAGGTAGAAGGGACTTTTCTTGGACTAAAAGAGTCTTTTCGACAAGTATATTGGTCCATTTTATAATATGTGGCGCTGTTTTATTCCTCGCTGAAACAATTGGTTTATGGTTCTTAATCTATAAATTAAGAGTTCCTGTTGAGCGTATGACAGAAATATTTTGGGTGTACCAGTTGTCTGTCATATCTCTGCTTATTCAGATCATGCAAACACCATTTATCGCTGCGTTAATTGCAACTGAAAAGATGGATTTGTTTGCTAAGATAGGGATATTTGATGCTATTCAGCGTTGGGGCATGGTGTATTTATTTACCTTGTTCGAATTCGACTCGAAATTAATATGGTATGCTGCATTCTTGCTTTTTGGATATATATCAGTCTTTTTTGTCTATTTTGTTAGTTGCATTAAGAAAATAGATATATGTACTGTAAAGGTAAGTTTCAAAGAAAATAAAGAACTGCTCAAGGAAATACTATCCTTCTCGAGTTGGTCCATGATGGGCTCATTGAGTTTAGTCGGACTTTCTCAAGGTATTGCTCTCCTGACATATTTCTTTGTCGGAGTTGTGGCAAATGGTTCTGTTTGGTTAGCGGAGCAGGTGCTGATTGCGTTTAACCGTGTCATAGGTACTTTGCAAACCGCATTCAATCCTCAACTGATAAAGCAGCATTCAACTGGAAATCACGAAGAGGTTTCGTCTCTTCTATCTTTATCCTGCAAGTTGACTGGCTTTATCGTACTGATTGCAGCAGTACCCGCCTTTGTAGATGCGCCTTTTGTTATTAACTTATGGTTGAAACAAGTTCCAGAGCATTTGGTGGTGTTGGTAAGAATTGTCATACTGTATGTCATCATTGATTCTCTATCAGGACCTTTTGTTACCGTAGCATATGCAGTGGGAAAGTTGCGGAACTATCAGTTAATAGCATCATTAATAATGCTTTTAACTTTGGTATTAACATATGCTCTTTACTCTTTGGGTTTTGCATTGGTTGTGGCGGTGTCGAGTCGTATACTTTGTGCAGTTGCAATGCTTATGTTCAGAGTTTTGTATGTGGAAAAAGTAACTGGATTAAATAGTAAAATATTTTTCCTTAATATTTTCCCGCGCTTATTTTCTGTTTCTGTAATATCATTTGCAATTTCATTTTACATTAACACCGTACTTCCTGTAGGTTTTTTAGGGCTACTGCTTCTAATCGCCTTAAACACAATCGCAGTGGCTATACTCTTTTTCTATTTGGTGCTAATTAGTTCAGAAAGAAAATATTTAACATCTTTAATAAAGAAAAAATTAGGTAGGAAATAACATGCAAGTAAACAATACTCAATATGGCGTCCTGACGTACGAAAGTGACATCTATGTCAAAAGAAACTGGATCAATCTGGGTGATTATGTACAAAGTACAGCAGCACGCCAGTTTTTACCTTGCGTGAATGAGTATATACCACGAGATCATATGAATACTTATAGTGGTAATAAAGTAAAAATGATCATGAATGCGTGGTATATGGATATACCAGAAAACTTTCCGCCATCTGAAGATATAACTCCTTTATATGTGTCAATCCATATTAACTCTACTATTGTAGATAAAATTTTCACACCTGCGAGTATTGCGCACTTTAAAAAACATGCGCCGATAGGTTGCCGTGATTTTTACACTCGTGATTTGCTGATCTCAAAAGGGATTGATGCATATTACTCAGGCTGTATGACACTTACGTTGGGGAATAAATATAAACGGGATAATGTTACTGATGATATTTATTTTATCGATGTGATGTATGACTCAATGTCATTACCAGAGTTAATGAGCCAACCATTACGTTTCGGAAAACGCTTGCTAAATGGTCGGGCATTTGAATTTAATCATAGAAGCAAAGTACTAAACCAGTTTTTTGATAGTGAATTACTCAAGCATGCTAAACATGAAAAACAGATCATTCCGTACCTTTCCGCTGACGAAGGTTTTAAATTAGCCGATGATTTTCTGAGGAAATTGGCTAATGCAAAACTGGTAGTAACCTCCAGGATTCATACTGCTCTTCCATGCCTGGCTATGGGCACTCCAGTTATTTTTGTAAATGGTGGTTTTAAAAATAAAGTTGATAACTGCCGTTTCGATGGGTTATTTGACTTCTTTAATAGAATTGACGTCGATATGAATGCCAATGCGACTGCTAACTTCGAATTTGATGGTAAGAAAATAGGTATGAATACTATTATTAAAAATAAAACATTGCATGAACAATACGCTAATGAATTAGCGGATAAATGCAGAAGTTTTGTTATGTAATTTTATTCTAAATGTCTCTTTATCGAACTGTAAATATATTAAATGAGGTTAAGTCATGATTCTCCCAGTGATAATGGCTGGAGGTACTGGTAGTCGTTTATGGCCGATGTCGCGAGAGCTATATCCAAAACAGTTTTTACGTTTACACGGCGAGCAATCAATGCTTCAGGAGACAATTACTCGCCTTAATGGTTTAGAGACTAAAGAACCTATTGTGATATGTAACGAACAACATCGTTTTTTAGTCGCAGAACAACTACGTCAAATCGAAAAGCTATCTAATAACATTATCCTTGAACCAATTGGACGTAATACGGCTCCAGCAATTGCACTTGCTGCATTACACGCAGTAGCACATGATGATGATGATCCATTGCTACTTGTTTTGGCCGCGGACCACGTTATTGAGAATAACGATGCTTTTCAAGCTGCAATCAACAGCGCTGTAGTTTATGCAAATCAAGGGAAGCTTGTAACGTTTGGTATTGTGCCTACTGGCCCTGAAACGGGATATGGTTATATCCAGCGTGGTAACGAAGAACATTTCGATAATCATATAGCTTATGATGTAAAACGTTTCGTTGAAAAACCTAACTTACATACAGCACAAGAATATTTGGACAGCGGTGAATATTACTGGAATAGCGGTATGTTCATGTTTCGAGCAAGACGCTTTCTGCAAGAGTTGGATGAGTTCCGTCCAGATATTCTTAGCTCATGTAAAAAGGCAATGCAGACTGTGCATACCGATTCTTTACGTGATTTTATTCGTGTTGATAAAGATGCTTTTATTGCTTGCCCTGATGAGTCAGTTGATTATGCTGTAATGGAAAAAACGCAATCTGCATCTGTAGTACCACTGGATGCAGGTTGGAATGATGTTGGTTCATGGTCAGCACTGTGGGAAGTCAACGATAAGGATGGTCAAGGTAATTCACTATCCGGGGATGTTTTTGTTCATGATTCTTCTAACTGTTATATAAATAGCGAAGAACAACTAGTAGCTGCCGTTGGGGTTAACAATCTGGTAGTAGTCAGCACCAAAGATGCTGTGCTCGTTATAGATAAATCACAGGTGCAAGACGTTAAACGTGTAGTTGAACATCTTAAAATGACTTCGCGTAGAGAGTATAGGATCCACCGTGAATCCTATAGCCCTTGGGGGCATAGTGATAAAGTGGTTAATACAACTAAATATCACATTAACAAAGTTACAGTTAAACCGGGCGGTAAGTTTTCTTTGCAAATGCACCACCACCGGGCCGAGCACTGGATTATATTATCAGGAACAGCGAAGATTACCTTAAACGAACGTGAGTTTTTGCTTACTGAAAACCAATCAACATTTATTCCTGCTGGTTCGACTCATATGCTGGAAAATCCAGGGAAAATAGATCTTGAAATCCTTGAGATTCAATCTGGTTCATATTTAGGTGAAGATGATATTGTTCGTCTAAAAGATCATTATGGAATTTGATTAAACGGGGAAAATGATGGAATTATTAACCTGCTTTAAAGCGTATGACATTCGCGGCAAGTTAGGCTCGGAACTTACAGAGGACATCGCATACCGTATTGGTCGTGCATATGGTGAGTATCTTAAGCCTAAAAAAATGGTTGTCGGAGGCGATGTTAGACTAACTAGTGAATCCCTTAAACTTGCCCTTGCCAAAGGATTGCAGGATGCTGGTACTGATGTTTTAGACATTGGTTTATCGGGTACTGAGGAGATTTATTTTGCTACATCTTACCTCGGCGTTGATGGCGGAGTGGAAGTAACAGCCAGTCATAACCCAATTGATTATAATGGAATGAAACTCGTCCGCGAGAACTCAAAGCCAATCAGTGGTGATACTGGGCTAAGGGAGATCCAGCGTCTTGCCGAAGAGAATAATTTTGCTATAAATTCATCGCAGCCTAAAGGTAGTTATCAATCCATTTCTGTATTAGATGCATATATTGATAAGTTATTGAGCTATATCAATCTTCATAATATCAATAGAACGCTAAAATTAGTTGTTAACTCTGGTAATGGCGCCGCAGGTCATGTTATTGATGCCCTTGAGAAGCGCTTTATAAAACATAATGTTCCTGTTGAATTTATAAAGGTGCACCATGAACCCGATGGGACCTTCCCAAATGGTATACCAAATCCATTATTACCAGAGTGTAGAAAAGATACTACTGACGCTGTCATAAAAAATAATGCTGATATGGGAATTGCATTCGATGGTGATTTCGATCGATGCTTCCTGTTCGATAATATGGGTAACTTTATCGAAGGCTACTATATTGTTGGTCTTTTGGCTGACGCATTTCTTGAAAAGAATCCCGGTTCTCGTATTATTCATGACCCGCGTTTAAGCTGGAATACAATTGATATTGTAAAGAATGCTGGCGGCATTCCTGTGATGTCTAAAACAGGTCATGCTTTCATTAAAGAACGTATGCGTGCAGAAGATGCAATATACGGCGGCGAAATGAGCGCCCACCATTATTTCCGCGATTTTGCCTATTGCGATAGCGGAATGATCCCATGGCTCCTTGTCGCTGAATTGCTCTGTATCAAGGATAAAACGCTAAACCAATTAGTTAGTGCACGGATGCAAGCTTATCCTGCCTCTGGAGAAATCAACAGCTCCCTTAGCGATCCGCAATCCTCGATCAAACGGGTTCTTGAGCGATATCAGAATGAAGCTCTTGATATTAATTACACGGATGGTATAAGCCTTGAATTTGCGGACTGGCGCTTCAATCTACGTAGTTCTAACACTGAGCCTGTCGTTCGCTTAAATGTGGAATCCAGAAGTGATGTTACTTTAATGAAAGAAAAAACTGCAGAGATTTTAGCCTTGTTAAGGGCTTAAATTTAAATTACTAAAGGTGCTTTTCAAATCTGGAGCACCTTTATATTTTGCATGTTAAATTATAAATGTACGATGGATTTTTATGCGCGATTTAAATGTTGGTATTGTTGCTGATTGGTTTATTACTTATGCTGGTTCTGAAAAAGTAGTAGCGGAACTTATTAAATCATATCCAGAATCACACTTGTATTCTGTTGTGGATTTTCTTTCCTCTGAAAATAAAAAACACTTTCAGAATAAAGACATAACCACAACATTCATTCAACGCCTCCCAAAAGCGAAGAAAAAATATCAAACATATCTTCCTTTAATGCCATTAGCGATTGAGCAACTTGATGTATCCAGACATGATGTCATTCTTTCTAGCAGCCATGCTGTTGCTAAAGGGGTTTTGACGGGGCCCGATCAACTGCATATTAGTTATGTTCATTCCCCTATAAGATATGCATGGGATCTCCAGCATCAATATCTGCGGGAAGCAGGTTTAGATCATGGAGTCAAAGGAATGATTGCAAAATTGATTTTGCATAAAATGCGCATGTGGGACTACCGTACTGCAAATGGCGTTGATCATTTTATTGCTAACTCACAATTTATCGCACGGCGGATTAAAAAAGTTTATGGGCGAGAGGCTGATGTCATTTATCCGCCTGTTGATGTCAATCGCTTTCTTCTGAATGAAGCTAAAGAAGATTATTACTTTACCGCATCACGCCTTGTTCCATATAAGCGTATTGATTTGATAGTTGAGGCTTTCAGTCACATGCCAAACCGTAAACTTGTTGTTGTTGGTGATGGGCCGGAAATGCAAAAGATAAAGTCTAAAGCCACGGCTAACATTGAAATCCTGGGCTATCAATCAAATGAAGTCATGCAAGAGCATATGAGAAATGCTAAAGCATTTGTTTTTGCGGCAGAAGAAGATTTTGGTATTACTCCTGTTGAAGCGCAGTCTTGTGGGACGCCTATAATTGCGTTTGGTAAAGGTGGTTCACTTGAAACAGTAAGACCATTTGGTGTAGATAATCCAACAGGTATCCTTTTTGACAAACAGGATATAGATTCTGTCATTGATGCTGTACAAAAGTTTGAAACTATGCAGGATCAAATTCTTCCTAATGATTGTCGTGCTCATGCGTTAAAATTTTCAACCGAGCGGTTTAATCAGGAAATTTCTGAATACGTCAATTCTAAATATTTCGAATTTGTGGAAAATAAAAAAATCATCTATTAATAAATGAATAAAAACTAAGCAATTTTGTGCCACTTGGCTTTTGTTGCGGTAATGGTATTAAAAGGCAGAATTAAAACTAATAATTTTCAATAGGTTATGACTGCCATTCTTCATTTGTGAACATTTTTACACTATACGTCATACAGGCTTTGAGCTAATATAAACATCACATTTAAACTGCGAACGTGTCGCAGTGACCACACCAGACAGGAGTATGTAATGTCCAAGCAACAGATTGGGGTTGTTGGTATGGCGGTGATGGGCCGAAACCTTGCGCTCAACATCGAAAGTCGTGGCTATACCGTCTCTGTTTTCAATCGCTCCCGTGAAAAGACTGAAGAAGTTATTGCTGAGAATCCAGGCAAAAAATTAGTCCCTTATTTCACAGTGAAAGAGTTTGTTGAATCTCTGGAAACCCCTCGACGCATCCTGTTGATGGTTAAAGCCGGTGCCGGCACTGATAGTGCTATTGAATCTCTTAAGCCATACCTGGAAAAAGGCGACATCATTATTGATGGGGGTAATACTTTCTTCCAGGATACTATCCGTCGTAATCGTGAACTCTCTGCTGAAGGGTTCAATTTTATCGGGACAGGTGTATCCGGCGGAGAAGAAGGTGCGTTGAAAGGCCCTTCAATTATGCCGGGTGGTCAAAAAGAAGCTTATGAACTTGTTGCGCCAATTCTTAAACAAATTGCTGCTGTTGCGGAAGACGGTGAACCTTGCGTAACTTACATCGGAGCTGATGGGGCTGGCCATTATGTTAAGATGGTTCATAATGGTATCGAATACGGTGATATGCAACTTATCGCTGAAGCCTATGCATTGTTGAAAGGTGGTTTAAATCTTTCTAACGACGAATTGGCGGAAACTTTCACCAAATGGAATGAAGGTGAGCTAAGCAGTTATCTTATTGATATTACAAAAGATATCTTCACCAGGAAAGATGAAGAAGGTAACTATCTGGTAGATGTTATTCTTGATGAAGCCGCGAATAAAGGCACCGGTAAGTGGACAAGCCAAAGTTCTCTCGATTTAGGCGAACCTTTGTCCCTTATTACGGAATCAGTTTTCGCTCGTTATATCTCGTCCCTAAAAGAGCAGCGTGTTGCAGCGTCTAAAGTCTTGACGGGCCCACAGGCTAAACTTGCCGGTGATAAAACTGCATTTATCGAGAAAGTCCGTAGAGCATTATATTTAGGTAAGATTGTTTCTTACGCCCAAGGTTTTTCTCAGTTGCGAGCTGCCTCGAATGAGTATCATTGGGATCTCAACTACGGTGAAATTGCTAAAATTTTCCGTGCAGGGTGCATCATTCGTGCTCAGTTCCTTCAGAAGATCACCGATGCTTATAATCAGGATGATAAAATAGCCAATCTGTTACTAGCCCCGTACTTTAAACAGATCGCTGATGATTACCAGCAGGCATTACGTGATGTCGTAGCTTATGCGGTGCAAAATGGGATCCCTGTTCCGACATTCTCAGCTGCTATTACTTATTATGACAGCTATCGCTCTGCTGTATTGCCAGCGAACCTAATTCAAGCTCAGCGCGATTACTTCGGCGCACATACTTATAAGCGCACTGACAAAGACGGTGTGTTCCATACTGAATGGATTAACTAAGTTAGTAATGATTTGCTATCTAAGCCCTGTTTTTACAGGGCTTTTTTTTATCTATATCTGTTTAGATATTATATTTTGTTCGAAAATGGTTTTTTTCAATTTATAATCCTGTCATAATGAGTGTCTTATAATAATAAACCTCAAGTAGGTCGCTAATGATTTATGTTAATGGTCGTTTTCTTACTCAAAAACTTACCGGTGTGCAGCGATTTGCTTATGAAATGACTCTTCGGTTATCGAAATTGAGACATAATGTTGTGGTCTTGGTACCCAATATGTCCGCCATTGATAAAAGCTATAACATTTCAGGTTTTAATATTAAAGAAATCTCAGGGGGTAGAGGCCATTTCTGGGAACAATTCACATTACCTCTTTTTTTAAAAAAACAAAAAGATTGCATGCTAATCAACTTATGCAACACTGGTCCTTTGCTTTTCAAAAGGCAGATTATTACGCAACATGATATTACTTATATTCGTTACCCAGAAAGCTTTTCATTTGGCTTCAGATGGTTATATTCATTAATAACTCCTATTTTACTAAAGAACTCTAAATTAATAGTGACGGTTAGTGATTTTTCTAAAAGTGAGCTAGTAAATTATTATAATTGTGATGCCAGTAAGATTCATATTATTCCGAATGCTGTGAGTAATAATTTTTTTAAACCACATGACAGTATGGTTAAGACTAATGAGATTCGTGTATGCGACTACTTCCTGACTGTATCCTCGGTTAATCATCATAAAAATATTCATGGTCTTATTGAAACTATACTATCTGCAGATTTAAATATAAACTTGAAGATAATAGGTGACAGGAACACAGTGTTTAATTGTGTAAATATAAAAACCAATGATCCAAGAATAGATTTTTTAGGACGTGTATCTGATGATGAACTTATTTCATTATATAAAGGTGCGAAAGCTTTTATATTTCCATCCTTTTATGAAGGATTTGGTATACCCCCACTGGAAGCTCAATCATGCTCTTGCCCAGTTATTTCTTCAAATAGAGCTTCCCTCAAAGAAACCTTAGGTGATAGTGTATTGTACTTTGATCCAGACTCAAAATATGAGCTTATCAAAGCTATCATAAAATTAAACAATAGCGCTGAAGACCGTAAGTTGTTGATTAGTAAAGGTAGAGCAAATGTGCTGAGATACTCCTGGGAGCGTTCCGCTGAAACACTGAATATGCTTATTACTAAAGTTGAATAGCTTATTCACTATACACTCTCGAGTGTGTTACAAGTTATTCATTGTCAACAAAGTTGCTTTGTTAATAATGGTGTTAATTATTTCAGTTAATTAACATTTTACCCGCCTTGACTTGCTCTGACCTCAATTAGGCTACATCTGCTAAGCCTGCATTTACTACACCATTCTCTGGCCCTATCCTCAAAAAATTCCGCAATTCTGTTAACAGATAAAATACCCTTGTTATAAGTGGTGGTATTTGTCGTTTCTAATTTGAATTTATCCTTCTTGCGTTTTCCCCTACTGAATTTAGTGGGGGGAGGGAAGCTCTGGTTTTAATTTATAGCTGTATAACTTATGGAAACTATTCGTGATTTATTTTTTTATTCGGGCGTGTTGACGGTGTGATTTTTTTAGACTTTTCTTATTAAGGGGAAGGTGCATCTATGCTGATGCAAACGCTTCCAATGTACTCCCAATAACTCTGGGCCTGGATTGCTCCTGATACGAAATTTTGAGGATTCTTAAATGGTTACTCAAGTGCTACTCACACAAAAAGCAGTTGCAGCTATACAATTTGCAATTCTTGGGAAAAACACCTATACGACGGCTTCCACCTATGATGCCGTAGCAGGCCAGTTTCGTACGGGGGCGATTAGCCAAGAACAATATATTTCTAACCTGTTAGCATCCACAGCGGGTCAGACTTTGTATTCTGGCAAAACTGACCTTGAGATAGTTAAACTTGTCTATGCGTCCATTTGGGGAAGTACCCCAGCAGATAGTGTCGCCCAAACCTTTTTAACAGGCTCAAATTTAAATGCTGCACTTAATAATGTAATTAATGGCGTTCTTAATTATACAGGATTCGATTCTGCGACGCTAACTGCACAAAATAGCTTTGATAATGCACTGAATAAAGTCATGTACAAAGACTATGGCTCAGCGAACTGGAATACATGGAGCGTCGCTTTAAGTAGCAAGGAGCAAGTCGAAGCTGCGTACATTTCTTTAGTTGGCCGTTCAGTTGATATGGGTGGGCTTGGCGACTGGACTAATTATCTCGCCACCGGTGGGAATACATATAGTTCATTACTGACAAAATTAATCGCATCTTCCGAGTTTCAAAGCAAGGGATCTAACTTAACTGGTGATGCCTTTATCACACATGTTTATCAAGGAATTTACGGCGTCGCGCCTAGCGCAGCGGTTTTAGCGCAATACAGCGCTCTTGGTACCAATAAGGCAACCATTACTCAGGCAATCATTAACGATTTACGCGGTTCTACGGCTACAGATGCGGCAACTGTAACCAATCAGCATGCTTTTGAATACCAGATTGGTACCGGGCTACTTTATAAAACCAGCGCAGTCCTCAGCGCCAGCGCCGCAGGCGGCAACGCGACCGGTACTGTTAACACTAATGCCAGCCATCAGCTCACCAATGCTGAAACTGCGGTTCTGACTAACGCGCAACTCAATGCTAACGTGGCGAGCACCGTTAACCTCAAATTCGCAGATCATTTGGCTAATCTCACCATTAATGGTTCAAGCGCAGCCACTGTTAACCTGTCCGATAATGGGGTAAACCCTGGAGTGGACATCGTTGTTAACAACGGCAGCGTGATCCTCAATGCCAGTTCCGGCGCTGATGATGTTCTTGTGAGTAACCTTGTTAATATGACCACCGCCACGGCTAAGTTTAACCTCGGAACGGGTAACGATACGCTGAAATGGGCCGGTAACTCTACTGGCGGGGCAAATACGGTGAGCACATCTGTCACCGCTGATGGTGGAGCTGGGATTGATACCATTTCGGCTAACTTTATTACGAAAAATGTCGTTATGGGTGGGACTATTCTAAACAGAACTGCGGTCATCACTTCTAACTCCGCGCAATTTAGTAACTTCGAAAAGCTGGACCTTGCTGGCTATATAGGGCAAGCAACTGTTAGCGCTAGTTCTACCGCTCAAGCCTATACATTCGATTTTGGTGTATTAACTGGTAATGCATCCACCGAATCAAGCTTGACTACTCTTCCTTCTAACGTTACTCAGGCAGCAACCTCAACTGTCGGTTCACAGGGATTTGTTCTGTCAGGTCTGGCTAGTAACGTCCATGTGATAAATGCTGCAGGTGGTAGTGCTGCGCAACTTGAAGTCACAGGTAATGCGACTGCGGCAAGTAGTGTCGATATTACTTTCCGTCCAGGTATCACCGATCATTTCAATGTTAACTTCACCGCAACCAGTAATAGCGATATCAACGCAGGCTCGCTGGCCCTAAACAGCAGTGGCGCCACTGCTTTGACAACCCTGAATGTCGGCTCGGGTGGTACCGGTAGCTTCGCTAACGCCATCACCTTGGCGGGAACCGGTAGTCAGCTACAAACCATCAATGTCACCGGCGATCATTTGCTTAATCTGACGGTAGGCACCGGTTATGGTAACCTGGAGACTATTAATGCTTCTGCAAATACTGCAGGGTTGAATCTGGATGCCAATGTGGGGGGGACCGGTAAAGGTATTCTTTATCAGCTCCTGACTCTTCTTCCTGGCTCCGGTGTGACAACAACCCTTATTACACTTTTGGGATTGGATGGTGGTCACAACTTAACGGTGCAAGGAACTGGCGCTGCGGATACTTTCAAGGTCCTGGGTAACACCATTGTTTCAGGAGGTAATGGGGCGAATCTCTACCAACTGAAAGCGAGTACTGTCAATTCTGGTGTGACCATTTCGGATTTTAATAGCGGTAAAGATAGTATCTTTGACACGGCCTCAGGTCTGACTATTAACAATGATGTCACACATACCCAAGTAGCAGATTATGGTACACGTACGTCGGATGTTGTTGATGCGTTGCTGGGTACGTTGGTTGGTGGTGTGGTTGGCGGCGTTGTAGGCTTGTTAGGGCAAATCCTTGGTATTGGTGGGAATGGGGATCTTACTGCTAAGGTGGGTGTAGCGTCGGTTATCTGGACTGATAACTCCCACGAGGCTAGTAACTACCTGATTGTTGATAACAACAACAACCATACTCTGGATGCGAACGATACAGTAGTGTATCTCAACGGGCAAACCCATCAGCAGTTGGTTGATACTTTGCACTACGCTTAAGTAGCGTGATGTGATGGATGTTTTATAAAGAAAGGGGGAGGTCGCTCTTCCCCTTTTTATTGTGATCTCTGTCGTATTTTTATTAACATTAATTTTCGTATGGATTAAAAAATATTTTTTGGTAGCTTGATATTTTAGTACTTTCCTATCTATATATTATAAATATCTCCAGCCTGAGTTGTTGGGATCTGATTGCTCTACTGTCGGTAGAGGTGTGGCTGAAGGTACACAAAATTAAGGGAAAAAGCAGTGGAGCACTATTTACCGCGCAATGAAATTGCGGACGTAATACGCACTCGCAGTAAAATATTCTGGACAGTTGGTGTTTTCACCGCATTCATTAATATCTTAATGTTAGTACCTTCGATTTATATGCTCCAGGTTTATGACCGGGTGCTACCCTCTGGTAATGAAATTACTCTGCTGATGCTAACCCTTATCATGCTTGCCATGTTTGGTATGATGGCATTGCTGGAGTACGTCCGTAGCATGGTGGTAATACGGATTGGCGCACAGCTAGATATGCGTTTAAATACACGTATTTATACCGCAGCATACGAAGATAATCTCAAAAACAAATCTGCTGATGCCGGGCAAATGCTTAACGATCTTACTAACATGCGTCAGTTTTTGACCGGCAGCGCGCTTTTTGCTTTTTTTGATGCGCCCTGGTTCCCGATTTATTTGTTGGTCATTTTTCTGTTTAATCCCTGGTTGGGGTTGTTTGCATTAATTGGCTCACTAATACTGATAGCGCTGGCCGTGGTGAATGAAATAGTTTCAAAAGAACCATTGGCTGAAGCGAGTAAGCTTGCGTTGCAATCAGGAAGTCTTGCCAGCACCAACTTGCGTAATGCGGAAGTTATAGAAGCATTAGGAATGTTGCCAAATATCAAGGGACGATGGTTTAGTTTACATCAACGATTTCTGAACAGTCAGCGAGTCGCGAGCGAACGAGCTTCACGTATCAATTCTATTACAAAATTTGTGCGTCTTTCCTTGCAATCTTTGGTGCTCGGGCTGGGGGGCTGGTTGGCTATTGACGGCCATATTACTCCGGGGATGATGATCGCAGGTTCTATTTTGATGGGAAGAACGCTTGCTCCGATAGAACAAGTGATTAACGTCTGGAAAAGCTGGAGTTCGGCAAAACTATCTTATGGCCGGTTGGTGAAGTTACTCGATAGTAATCCACCCCGTGGCACCGGGATGTCTCTACCGAAGCCTGAAGGAGTACTGAGCGTAGAAAATGTATCTGCGAAACCGCCGGGCGCGCAGGGTGAACCGGTACTACACGCTGTGTCATTTAATTTACAGGCGGGTGATGTGCTTGGCATTATTGGCCCTAGTGCATCCGGAAAATCGACCCTGGCACGATTATTAGTTGGGATTTGGCCGGTAACTGAAGGAATTGTTCGTTTGGATGGCGCAGATATTTATCAGTGGAATAAAGATGAATTGGGCCCCCATATTGGCTATTTACCACAAGACATTGAATTGTTCGCCGGAACCATAGCAGAGAATATTGCGAGATTTAATGATGTCGATGCTGAGAAAGTGATTGCTGCCGCGAAACTGGCAGGGGTACACGAACTGATTTTACGTTTTCCACATGGCTATGACTCAGTTATTGGCAACGGAGGAAACGGACTTTCCGGAGGTCAAAAGCAACGAATTGGTCTTGCAAGGGCCTTATATGGCGATCCCTCGTTGATTGTTCTTGATGAACCTAATTCTAATCTGGATGACGCTGGCGAATTAGCCCTTAATAAGGCTATTGCCTTTCTTAGAGAGCGGAAAAAAACGGTGGTACTGATTACGCATCGAACTAACTTGCTTTCAATGACCAGTAAGTTGTTATTGTTAGTCACTGGTAAGGTTAACGCATTTGGTACCACCCAGCAGGTACTTCAGGCTTTGAATAATGCTCAGAGAACTCAGTCAGCACAGCAACAGGCAATGCATGCAGTTAATAATGAATCGCATGACGGCAACGGGGCACCCCCTAAAACACAAATAAACTAAAAAACGGCTTCTCAAATAATAGCTGCAACTATCTGTTGTTAAAGGGGGGAATATGTCTTCTCACATTAATCAGTCTCTTCGTGGCGATACCTCATCAGATTCTACTGATGAGCGGAAGTATACGCGTTTCGGTTGGTTGGTGATCGCTATTGGTTTATGCGGTTTCCTTTTATGGGCAGCTTTTGCCCCATTGGATAAAGGCGTTGCTTCTCAAGGGTCGGTAACAGTTTCAGGAAACCGTAAAACAATCCAATCTCCAACTAGCGGTATTATTAGCAATATTGCGGTTAAAGAAGGGGATAAGGTCAAAGCCGGGCAGGTACTGGTTCAAATGAGCCAGGTTCAGGCGCAGGCGCAGGTGGATTCTCTGAAGATTCAATATTATACCACTCTGGCAACTGAAGGGCGTTTGTTGGCCGAAAGAGATAACCTGGATACCATAAAATTCTCTGACGTTTTCAATGCTATCAAAGACAAGCCTCGTGCAGCGGAAATCATTGCCTTGCAGCAACAACTTTTTATTTCGCGCCGACAGGCATTACGTAGTGAAGTTGGTGGTTTTAAACAATCTATTGATGGCATCCGTTTCCAGCTTAAGGGATTACAGGATTCCCGGGCGAATAAACAGATTCAGCTAAACAGTATCCGTGAGCAGATGACCAGTATGAAACAGCTCTCTGCTGAAGGGTATTTGCCGAGGAATCGTTATCTGGAGGCTCAGCGTCAGTTTGCAGAGATCAGTAGCAGCATTGATGAGACGATTGGCAGGATCGGACAGCTTCAAAAACAACTGCTAGAGTCGCAACAGCGAATAGATCAGCGTTATGCGGATTATCAGCGTGAAGTAAGAACACAGTTGGCGCAAACGCAAATGGATGTAAATGATTATAAAAACAAACTTGATATGGCTAATTTTGAATTAGGAAATACGGAAATTATTTCGCCAGTTGATGGAACAGTTGTTGGGCTGAATATATTTACCCAAGGGGGAGTAGTGGGTGCAGGCGATCATCTTATGGATGTGGTTCCCAGTGAAGCTGCGCTGGTTGTGGATGCTCAATTAAAAGTACAACTAATCGATAAAGTATATACCGGACTTCCCGTTGAGCTTATGTTTACTGCTTTTAACCAGAACAGGACCCCTAAAATACCTGGTACTGTAACGCTTGTTTCTGCAGACCGTTTAATCGATAAAGCAAATGGGGAAGCTTATTATCAGATGCAGGTAACCGTCACTCCGGAAGGCATTAAAATGCTCCAGGGCGAGGAAATAAAACCTGGGATGCCTGTCGAGGTGTTCGTAAGGACGGGGTCACGTTCGTTGTTAAGTTATCTCTTTAAACCTATTTTGGATCGTGCGCGTACTTCATTGACCGAGGAATAATCGTGATTTTCATGAAAAGGAAGATGATTAATCTAGCCCTTAGTTCGATAGTGTGGGTGATATCCTCACCGGTGCATGCATTGGGTATTCTGGATGCTTATTCGCTTGCATTGGAAAAAGACCCAACATTTCAGGCGGCGATTAAAGAAAAAGAAGCCGGTGATGAGGCAAGGAATATCGGACGAGCAGGGTTGCTACCAAAAGTCTCTCTCAATTATCAGAATGCACCACGAAATTGGCAGACTCAAAAATATCAGACGAGTGATATTTTTGGCAATGTAAGCGATGTGACCAAACGACAGCAATACCGCAGTTATGCTGGTTCCGTGACCTTAACGCAACCTCTATTTGATTATGAGGCTTATGCAAAATATAAAACCGGGGTCGCACAAAGTTTAATGGCGGATGAAAAATATCGCAGTAAATACCTCGATCTTGCAGTTCGGGTAATTTCTGCTTATGTGAGTGTTGCATACGCAAAAGATCAAATTGCATTAGCTGAGGCCCAGAAGGCGGCCTATAAAGAACAACTTGCATTGAATGATCGCCTGATGGCTGCGGGTGAAGGTACGGTAACGGATGTTGCTGAAACTCAAGCAAGGTATAGTCTGGCTGAAGCTCAAGTCATCGAGGCCAGGGACGTCTTAGATTCAGCTCAAAGGGAACTAGAAGTTATCATCGGAATTCCCCTCGGCCAGCTAGATGCATTGCAGACGTTACGACAGGGCAAATTCCATGTCTCACCGCTACGTTATACAGCTTTTGATGATTGGCAAAAATTAGCCATGGAGCGAAACCCCCAATTAGCTTCATCACGTCATGGCGTGGATGCCGCACGTTATGATGTTGAACGCAACCGGGCTGGTTTTATGCCACAAGTTCAATTATATGCATCGCATTCGGAAAATGATTCCAGTAGCGACAATACGGTAAATCAGAAATATAGAACCGACAGCGTTGGGGTTCAGGTATCAATGCCAATTTATTCTGGTGGTGGAGTAGCAGCTTCGACAAGACAGGCCGCGGCACGTTATGGCCAAGCTAAGTATGAACTGGATGCTCAGGTTGGTTCGATCATGAACGATCTTCGCAAACAATTTAATCAGTGTATTAGCAGCCAGGCAAAGCTCAGGGCATATGAACTGGCCGTAAAGTCTGCAACGACTCAGGTAGAGGCTACTAGGCAAAGTGTGCTAGCAGGGCAGAGGGTAAACGTTGATGTCCTCAACGCGGAGCAGCAACTTTACGCCGCACAGCGTGATTTAGCTGAGGCGAAATATACTTATATTAAAGCCTGGATTTCATTGCTGGGTGACTCAGGTACCCTGAGTGAAAAAGACATTATGCAAGTTGCGGGGTACTTCCATCGTTCTTGATTTTGGGGGAGCGTGTAAGGAAAAGAATGTAAAAGAATTTGACTTTACCTCACACGAATCCCGTCCGCTACTGTGCTTCTAACGCTACGCCATGTGAAGGGGACTTACTACGACCTGACAGCGGCTTGACTTCACAATTCGCAAAGGGTAAAACGCCAGCAGTATCCAATTTACTGTGGCGATCTGCCATCATCCCGTTAACTGTAGAAGTGTTGCTCAATGAAAATTACTATTTCTGGTACAGGCTATGTTGGTTTATCGAATGGTGTTCTGATTGCCCAGAATCATGAAGTGGTCGCACTGGACATCATTCAGACTAAAGTAGATCTGCTCAACCAAAAAATGTCACCCATAGCAGATAATGAGATCCAACGATATTTAAAGGAAAAAAAGCTTAATTTTCGTGCTACGACAGACAAGCATGACGCTTACCGTAACGCAGACTACGTTATAATTGCCACGCCGACTGATTATGATCCGAAGACAAATTACTTCAATACTTCTTCTGTCGAGGCTGTAATCCAGGATGTTACTGATATAAATCCGAATGCTGTCATGATCATAAAATCAACAGTCCCGGTTGGTTTTACTCGTGATATAAAAGAACGTCTTGGAATTGATAATGTCATTTTTTCGCCAGAATTTCTCCGCGAGGGGCGGGCGTTGTATGATAATTTATATCCTTCCCGCATTGTTATTGGTGAACGTTCTGCAAGAGCAGAGCGTTTCGCGGAGTTGTTAAAAGAAGGTGCAATTAAGAAAGATATTCCGCTTCTTTTTACTGATTCAACCGAAGCAGAGGCTATAAAGCTCTTTGCGAATACTTATTTAGCATTACGTGTCGCCTATTTTAATGAGTTGGATAGCTACGCTGAAAGCCAGGGGTTAAACAGTAAACAAATTATCGAGGGTGTGTGCCTGGATCCTCGCATTGGTAATCATTACAATAATCCCTCTTTTGGCTATGGCGGGTATTGTTTACCTAAAGATACGAAACAGTTGTTAGCGAATTATGAATCAGTTCCAAATAATATTATTTCTGCGATCGTTGATGCAAACCGAACCCGAAAAGATTTTATCGCTGACTCCATATTGGCTAAGAATCCAAAAGTAGTTGGTGTATATCGTTTGATTATGAAAAGTGGTTCAGATAATTTTCGGGCGTCGTCTATTCAAGGTATAATGAAAAGAATAAAGGCAAAGGGGATACCTGTAATAATTTACGAGCCAGTAATGAAGGAAAGTGAGTTTTTTAATTCTCGTGTAATCCGCGATCTAGATGCGTTTAAAAAAGAATCAGATGTGATTATCTCCAACCGGATGGCTGAAGAGTTGGCGGATGTGAAGGAGAAGGTATACACACGAGATCTATTTGGTAGTGATTAAAATTCAATGATGGCAGGTGTTTTTTATGAAATGCCTGCCATTATAGTATCTATACACGTCCAGGCATCCTTGCCATAAATGCTGTACGAAAATAAAAATTATCTGTTTTTAATTATTTCCTTTTTGTAAACATTGACTTTATGCTTTTTCTGTCTTTTACATATGAGAGCAAGAAAAATATAGCGATCGCTAGTAATATGGCAGTTAATACTAAGAAAATTAAATTTTCCATAACAGCTACCAAATTTAATGTGATGAAACTAGTTTAGTCACTTTGAAGTCCCTTAATGAAGGGAGCATGCACAAATAAATATATCTTTTTTTTAGGAAAAATCCCATGAAAATGATTGTGCGGATTAATAAAAAAATTAAATGCTATTGTTGTGACTGATCAGATATTGTTTATGTTCTGTATCTTGACAAAAGCATGTAAAAGACTAGCTGTGTGGTTTTTAGTGGGATAAAGCCGTTCTTGTCGCGAGATTGTGCTGTTGCACCGCAATCAGTCGACAGCGGTGCAACCAAGTTAGTGCTACTAGCAACCGATGTAGTATTCTTTATACCACTCCACGAAATTCTTTACTCCTTGCTTGACCGTAGTTTGCGGTCTGAAACCAACAAGGTCATACAGCGGTTGGGTTTCAGCGCTTGTCTCCAGAACATCTCCAGGTTGCATCGGCATCATGTTTTTCTTCGCTTCCATCCCCATAGCGTCTTCAAGTGCGGTGATGTAGTCCATTAGTTCAACCGGCGAGCTATTACCAATATTATATACCCGATACGGAGCGGAACTGGTTGCTGGTGTGCCAGCTTCAACAGTCCATTCTGGATCCGGCTGCGGAATAACATCCTGAACACGAACAACAGCTTCAACGATATCATCAATATATGTGAAGTCACGTTTCATCTTACCGTAGTTGTATACGTCGATGCTTTGACCTCCGAGCATGGCTTTCGTAAATTTGAAAAGTGCCATATCCGGACGTCCCCATGGACCGTAAACAGTAAAGAAACGTAGCCCGGTTGTCGGAATTCCGTACAGATGAGCATAGGTATGCGCCATTAACTCGTTGGCTTTTTTGGTTGCCGCGTAAAACGATACGGGATGATCCACCGAGTCGTTTGTTGAGAACGGCATTTTACGATTTAAGCCATAGACTGAACTAGATGATGCATAAACTAAATGTTGAACTTTAGTATGACGGCAGCCTTCAAGGATATTCAGAAACCCCGTCAAGTTGGCATCAGCATAAGCATGCGGGTTATCCAGCGAGTAACGGACACCTGCTTGCGCGGCGAGGTGAACAACGCGATCAAATTTTTCAGTAGAAAAAAGTTTCTCCATACCTTCTCGGTCCGCCACATCCAGCTTGACAAAACTGAAAAAAGGTGAGTCCAAAAGGTTCAGGCGCGCTTGCTTAAGGTTAACATCATAGTAGTCATTCAAGTTGTCGATACCGATAACGGTATGACCAGTCTCAAGAAGACGCTTACTAACATGGAAACCGATGAAGCCTGCTGCTCCAGTGATCAAAAATTTCATTCTTACCTTCAGAGTCTAACTTTCAATTTTACATAACTAACAATTTTACACTGGCTTAGCCAGTGAATCACTTAATTTACCTTTTTCTAGAAATGATGGCCTTGAGGATAACTCGTAGTATGTTAATGATGTTTATTATCATTTGAGGCGCGCATGAAACTTTCAGAAAGGGTACTATATAGAGTAAAAGTATGATCATATATACAGATGATGATGGTTAAGTCTGATATACATGAGTGCAAGCATAAAAAGCTCTAATATTGCAACATAAGAATCACAAGCATATACATTGCAAACACTGAAGAGAGATGTAACCGAAGGTAACTTGATGATTGTGTTTAAAAAATGCACATCTTAGCCCAGGTTCCAGCATACAGGAGTTTTTAGCTTTTATTCCTGAATTGCGGCGTTATAATACGCTGCTGTGATATTTATCTAGCCAAATTTTTTGGTTGAAGCGTTGCACACGAACGGTAAATGACATGAACGAAAACCATCATCTATGTGCATTTACTTGTCATCGCGACCATTTTATGCATAGCGACCAATCTGTTGATTGGTGTTCATCATCAGTGATCGCCGAGTCGTAGTCAAAATGAGAAAGTCCTTATGTTAATGACCGAACAAAATCACGACAGTGGAATCTGGTACGTAAGAGCTTAGATTTTTATGTTGCTCTGATGCCATAAATACTGCCATGTATCCTTAGGTGGGGTAAAGTACTTAAGTTGATTGAAGCACTGCGCGATATGGTAGCGATAGCCATGGGCGGTAGCGTGGGTTTTTTTAGTGGCTTTCAATATAACCATCTGATTTTACTCGTGTAAATTCGGTGCTGTATAGCACTCAGGCATCTAGAACAGGTGCTGTGATGCTAGTGATAAAACTCAAGAATAGCAGTGATATACAAGTTGAGCTAGCCTGCAGCAAGGAGTTGTTAGCTTCAGGGGTGTAGTAAGCTATGTATTGCTAGTCGGTTGCGTCGGGTACGGTTAGGCTAATGTGTGGAAATATTGCAGAATAATATATGAGTATAAAAATGAAGTACAATCTAGGATATTTGTTTGATTTGTTATACGTAATAACGAATAAGGATTTAAAGGTTCGTTATAAAAGTAGCGTGTTTGGGTATTTATGGTCTATTGCTAATCCATTGCTGTTTGCAATGATTTATTATTTTATTTTTAAACTAGTTATGAGAGTCCAAATACCTAACTACACACTCTTTTTGATTACCGGACTTTTCCCGTGGCAATGGTTTGCTAGTTCGGCGACCAACTCACTGTTTTCATTCATTGCGAATGCGCAGATAATTAAGAAAACAGTATTTCCTCGATCTGTTATTCCATTAAGTAATGTAATGATGGAAGGGTTGCATTTTCTTTGTACCATCCCCGTTATTATCGCATTTCTTTTTATCTATGGCATGACTCCTTCTTTGACTTGGGTATGGGGGATTCCATTAATTGCGATAGGACAGGTAATATTCACTTTTGGTGTGTCAATAATATTCTCCACTTTAAATTTATTCTTCCGTGATCTGGAGCGTTTTGTTAGTCTGGGTATTATGTTGATGTTCTATTGTACACCAATTTTATATGCTTCAGATATGATTCCAAAAACCTATAGCTGGGTAATAACATACAATCCACTGGCAAGTATGATTTTAAGTTGGCGGGATTTATTCATGAATGGTGTGATAAATTACGAATATATCTTAATACTTTACATTACTGGAATTATCCTGGCTATTCTTGGTTTGGGCATCTTCAATAAATTGAAGTATCGATTTGCAGAGATATTGTGATGGAATCAGTTATTAATTATAGTCATGTTACAAAAGAATATCCACTGTACCATCACATTGGGTCAGGTATAAAAGATCTTGTATTTCATCCAAAAAGAGCCTTGCAGCTTTTAAAAGGTCGAAAATATCTGGCAATTGAGGATATTTCTTTTACTGTTGGAAAAGGTGAAGCTGTTGCACTAATTGGACGTAATGGTGCTGGTAAAAGTACATCGCTAGGATTGGTCGCAGGGGTTATTAAACCAACTAAAGGTACGGTCACAACACATGGGCGTGTAGCGTCAATGCTCGAGTTGGGCGGAGGTTTTCACCCAGAATTAACTGGCCGTGAAAACATAGTTCTTAATGCCACTCTTCTTGGGTTACGTCGAAAAGAAGTTCAACAGCGAATGGAGAAAATTATAGAATTTTCCGAACTAGGAGAATTCATAGATGAACCGATTCGTGTGTATTCGAGTGGCATGCTTGCTAAATTAGGATTTTCAGTGATTAGCCAGGTAGAACCTGATATTCTAATTATTGATGAGGTATTGGCTGTTGGTGATATCTCATTTCAGGCTAAGTGTATTCAAACAATACGTGATTTCAAAGCTCGTGGAGTGACAATATTATTTGTTAGCCACAATATGAGTGATGTTGAAAAGATTTGCGACCGTGTTGTTTGGATTGAAAATCATCGACTTCGTACCATTGGTACACCAGAAGAAGTTATTACTCAGTATAAATTAGCCATGGCGTAAGTCTTTTGAGTATAAAATGAAAACTGTTTGTATCTATACATGTCATCATAAGCCAAGTGCTTTCTTGTCTTCTTCAGTAATTCAACCTATTCACGTGGGTAAGATTAACACCGCAAATGAAATCGGTTGTATTGGTGATGATACTGGGGATAATATTTCTTTCAAAAATCCATTTTATTGTGAGTTGACAGCACATTATTGGGTTTGGAAGAATCAACCAAAAACAGCTTACGTCGGCTTCATGCATTATCGTCGGCATTTTAACTTCTCATCACAACAAAATTTTCCCGAGGATAGCTGGGGTGTTGTAAATCATCAAAATATAAATGAAGATTATGAACGAAAGTTTGGGTTAAATGATGAAAGCATTATTTCTTGTATTGGTGATAATGACATTATAGTACCTCGAAAATGGTCTGTTAAATCTGCCGGTAGTAAGAATAACTTTGATCATTATGCAAAAGGAGAGTACCTTCATATCAGAGATTATCAACTTGCAATTGATATTATTTCTGAGCGATTTCCTGAATATCTCCCCGCAGTTGATGAATTCAACAATGCCTCTGAAGGATATTATACAAACATGTTTATTATTAAATATGATTTGTTTGAAAAATATTCTGAGTGGTTGTTCTCCATTTTAAGAGAGCTTGAAAATAGATTAGCAATGAATAATTACAACCCTCAGGAGCAGAGGGTTATTGGTCATATTGCAGAGAGATTGTTTAATATATTCCTTATTAACTTAAATAAGAATAAGAAGCTTAAAATTAAAGAGTTGCAAAGGACCTTTATAACGACTGAAAGGTTCTTAAAACCGTTACAACCTGCATATGCCACTAAAAATGTACCTGTTGTCATCAGTTTTGATAATAACTATGCATTGAGTGGAGGAGCCTTACTCAAATCAATTGTACAAGCAGCAGATGCAAATAAAAATTATGACGTAGTCATATTGGAGAATAAGGTTTCAGAGCTCAATAAAAAAAGGTTAAATAAAATAATTGAAGGGCACTCAAACTTTAAATTACGTTTTTTTGATGTAAATATATTCTCAGAATTAAAAAAATTACATACTAGAGCACATTTTAGTGCATCAACATATGCTAGATTATATATCCCTGCACTTTTTGAGAATTATGAAAGAGTGATTTTTATAGATTCAGATACTATTGTTAAAAGCGATTTGTCTGAATTGCTTGATATAGATTTGAATGAGAATTTAGTAGCTGCGGTTCAAGATATTGTGATGGAGGGATTTGTTCAATTTGGCACAATGTCAGAGTCTGATGATGGTATTATGCCTGCAGGTGACTATTTAAGAAAGACATTGGGAATGTCAAACTTGGATGAATATTTCCAAGCGGGAATAATTGTTTTTAATATTCAGCAAATGAAAATTGAAAATACCTTCTCAAAATTAATTGATACAATGTTAGAAAAAAAATATTGGTTTTTAGATCAAGATATAATGAATAAAGTATTTTATGGTAGGGTTCATTTTTTACCTGCGGAATGGAATGTATATCATGGGAATGGTAATACGAATGATTTCTTCCCAAATCTTAAGTTTTCAACGTATATGCGTTTCCTTCGCTCAAGAATAGATCCTAAAATGATTCACTTCGCAGGGGAAAATAAACCATGGAACACTCGTGAAGTGGATTTTTTTGATGACTTTATTGCCAATGTTAATGGGACACCATGGGAATCAGAGTGCTATAGCCAATTGTTTAGGAATGATCTCGGCAATTCAAAAGCACACAAAACGAGTACTCGTAAATATAATATGTCATCCCAGTTGTTCAAATTTATTAAAACCATTGTAAATAAATATGCGCCAATTGGTACAGCCAGACGTAATGTACTTGTTAAGTTATATTATAAAGTCAAATAAAATTAATTAGGTCATTTATATGAACGAAAATAAAATGAATATCAAAAATATATTAATTGTTGGTGCAGGGTTTTCTGGCGCAGTTATTGCACGTCAATTAGCTGAGCAAGGCCATGTTATTACAGTAATTGATAAGCGCGAGCATATCGCAGGTAACTCTTATGATGAACGCGATCAAAAAACGGACGTAATGGTTCATGTTTATGGTCCGCATATTTTCCATACGGATAATGAAGTCGTCTGGAACTATGTTAATAAGTTCTCTGTAATGATGCCTTATATCAATAGAGTGAAAGCAACGGTTCGTGGACAAGTTTTTTCTCTACCAATAAATCTGCATACTATTAATCAGTTTTTCTCAACAACATGTTCTCCTGATGAGGCAAAAAATCTAATTTCTCAGAAAGCGGACAAAAATATTACTAACCCGCAAACATTTGAAGAACAGGCACTATCTTTCATTGGGTCAGAATTATATGAAGCCTTTTTTAAAGGTTATACTATTAAGCAATGGGGGATGGAGCCCAAAGATCTTCCAGCATCCATTTTAAAGCGTCTTCCTGTTAGATTTAATTATGATGATAATTATTTCAATCATAAATATCAGGGTATTCCTAAAGATGGCTATACTCAGATGATTAAAAATATTTTCGAACATGAAAATATCACTGTTAGACTAAACACTAATTTCTGCAAAGATAATGTGAAAGAATATGACCATGTTTTCTATAGTGGTCCTCTGGATGAGTACTTTAATTATATTAATGGCCGCCTTGGCTATCGCACATTAGATTTTGAAAAAGGTTATTATAATGGCGATTATCAAGGGTGTGCTGTAATGAATTATTGCTCTGAAGATATTCCTTTTACTCGCATAACTGAGCATAAATATTTTTCTCCTTGGGAGAAACATGAAAAATCAATATATTATAAAGAATATAGTAGGGCTTGCACAGAAAATGATATACCATACTATCCTATCCGGCAGGTAGGGGAGATGGCACTGCTGAGAGACTATTTGGCGCTTGCGGAAAAAGAAAATAATATTACTTTTGTCGGACGTTTAGGTACTTATCGTTATTTAGATATGGACGTTACAATTGCTGAGGCAATGCAAACAGCAGAAAAATATCTTGATTTATTAAAGACTGGAGAAACCATGCCAGCCTTTTCTGTAGAGGTTCAATGAAGGTTACTGCTCTAATAGTTACCTATAATCGGCTTAATAAGCTGAAACGATGCATGGCAGCTACTCTGGCGCTGGATTTTTCCAGCGTCGTTGTTGTTAATAATGCAAGTACAGATGATACTTCTTCATGGTTAGAAACAATCAATGATCCACGTTTAATTATCATTAATGAAGCAAACAATACCGGAGGAGCTGGTGGGTTTTATACCGGCTCCTCTTACATTTGTGAGAATTTAGAAACCGATTGGGTTTTTTTCTATGACGATGACGCTTATCCTGAGAGAACCCTATTAAAAAATTTTGAAACTATATCATGTGAATCTAATGCTGCATATGCGTCTCTCGTTACGGATCTGACCGGCGAAGTTTGCAGTATGAATATTCCATTTACAAAAATACCTTATACGACGCTTGAATTAATTGAATATAGCTGTTCGAAAAAAAAGTATGTTCCATGTATTACAAAGTCAGAAAAAGTAGCAACACTCTCTTTTGTTGGAGCATGCATCAATAAGCAAGTGTTAACACAAAAATTATATTCTATACGAAGTGAGTTGTTTATTTATTATGACGATCTTTATTTTGGCTTTGATCTGAGTTCAAATGGTTTAAATATTAGATTTTCCCCTGAGCTTTTATTCAAACATGATGTTTCACAAAAGGAAGGTGGGATCTATCCAGAGTGGAAAGTATATTATCTTATCAGGAACTTATTACTTTCATTAAAAATTTATAAAACAACACGCCCTTACAGTAAGTTGTCTATTATTTTTAGAGTAATGAAGTATTTCATATTGTCGTTAAAACAAAAAAACAAGCTCAAATACATTAAGTATTGTGTGAAAGCATGTTTTCACGGATTAACAGGTATTACCGGAAAGCAGCATTAGCTGAAAACGAATATGAAGAAAATTTGTTATTTTGTCAATTCAGACTGGTATTTCCATCTGCACTGGTTGGAGCGAGCAAAGAAAGTTCAGGAGCAAGAATATGAAGTTCATGTCATTACACATTTCGTAAATGAAGAAATTAAAGCCGACTTGATAAATTTAGGATTTATTTGCCATCATGTTGGGATGAATGCACAATCGTTTAACCCATTCAATTTGCTGACTTCTTTTTACACTAGTCATAAATTAATAAAAAAAATAAATCCTGATATTTTGCATTGCATCACTATTAAGCCTACGCTTATTGGTGGCTTGATAGCAAAAAAATATAATAAAGCTGCTATTCTTAGTTTTGTAGGGCTAGGTCGAGTGTTTATGGATAACTACACTCTAATGGCTCCATTGCAAAAGATAATCCTCAAGCTTTATAAAATAATCTGCTCAAATAATAAATGTATTTTGATGTTTGAGCATGAACATGATCGTAGAAGACTCACAAAACTGCTTAACCTCGATAAGAATAAAACAGTAGTTGTTGATGGTGCTGGTATAAACCATAATATATATAAATATTCCCAAGAGAATACGACTGAAAAACCTGTTGTCCTATTTGCTAGCCGATTGTTATGGAATAAAGGCATAGGCGATCTAGTTGCAGTCAAAAAAAAATTAGCAGAGAAAAATATTGACTTTGAGCTAAAAGTAGCCGGTATTATCGTAGATAATGATTCTGATGCTGTGCCGATGTCATTTATTAATAAATGGCAACGTGATGGCTTAATTACGTGGCTTGGTCAAACTCAAGATGTATATAGTCTCATCAAAGAATGTAATATTGTTGCTCTACCTTCCGTTTATGCTGAAGGTATTCCGCGAATTTTGCTTGAGGCTTGTTCGGTGGGGCGTTCTTGTATTGCTTATAATGTTGGCGGGTGTGATAGTTTAATTATAGATAAAGTCAATGGAATACTGATTGATAAAGGCGATGTGAAATCCCTTACTGATAATATTGAGTATTTGCTGCAGGCACCCGAAGTTAGAATAAAAATGGGAATGCAAGGTAGGTCTCGCATTGAAAAAAAATTCACAACAGAACATATTTCTCGTATTACACTGGCAGTTTACCGGTCACTTTTATCTTAATCACTAGCGACTATCACTAGAATAATTCATAACGAACTCATTGGCTATCATGAAAAAGATTGATTATCTCGAAGGTTTGCGTGGTATATGTTGTTTTATTGTAATCATTGACCATTGTATCAATTCATATAAACCGGACTTACGTTTCACCGGATTATCTGATTTTGGTGGTGAGCTTCGACGTATAATTGCTTGGACGCCATTGAATTTCATATACAGTGGAATTGCTCCAGTCTGTATTTTTTTTATTTTAAGTGGTTTTGTATTATCTTTAAAATTTAATAAAACACAAGAGCGTGAATATATTCTATCGGGAGTAATAAAAAGATATCCACGTTTGATTATCCCTGTTTTTTGCTCAATGCTTTTTATGTATGTTGTCTATTTTATTTTGTCTCATTATACTGAACAAGATATGAATATGTCATTGTCGACTGCAATTGTGCAAGCGCTTTATCTTGCTCCATTTGAACATACTAATTTATTCAACTATGCATTATGGACTATATCATTTGAGATCTATGGTTCTTTTTTAGTTTTTTCTCTTTTAGCTATATTCGGTAATTATAAAAATAAATACTACTTCTACATTGGAGTTTTTATTTTTCTTTATTTAAATAATTCTTTTTACTCTCTTTTCGTTTTTGGAGTGATTTTGAGTGATTTGTATGTCAATAACAAATACAAATCTTCAACCTGGGCAAGGTTAGTTACCTTTATAATAGGGATTTGTTTAGTGACTACTCCATATCAACGAGAGGGTGTAGAGTTGAATCGTGGATTATATTCTTATTTATCATTTTTTGATAACATTGACTACAAAAGACTATACCAATCATGTATGTTAACTGGTAGTATGCTCTTGTTCTATTCCATTTGCGGTTCTGAGTTTGCTCAGAAATTCCTTGATATTAAAGTTTTTCGTTATCTTGGGAAAATTTCATTCCCTTTATACGTCTTGCATGCTTCTATACTGACAGTGATTGCTTGGTTATTACATAACATTATTGAACAAATAACTATTGCTGATTTCTGCATAGCATTTATTATAACAGTATGTATTTGTTTCGTTCTTTCTTCATTATTTGAAAAATATATCGATGTTCCTGCGATTAAACTTTCTAACAAGTTGTCAAAGAAATTAAACGGAAAACATTTTTGAGGTTCTGATGGTTTCTCCAAAAATTAAGTTATCAATTATTATACCAGCATATAATTCTAGTGCGACAATTTTAGACACACTAAACTCATTGAACGAATCTATTAATTCTCCATTTGAAGTAATTATTGTAGATGATTGTTCAACTGATAATACTAGTAAAATTATCAATGATTACATCCTGACGCATGAAAACATTAAATTATATTGTCTTCCATGTAATAGTGGTCCTGGGGTGGCTAGAGATGAAGGCCTTAAGCATGTAACTGGGGAGTATACTCTATATTTCGATAGTGACGATTTAATGCGGTCTGGAACTGTTGATCGTGCGATAACTTTTCTTGATAAAAATAATATTGATGTCGCTGTATTTGAGTATTCAGTTAAATTTGGACATGAAAAGAAAGATATTGGAATGTGGGAAAGGGATAGCCAAATTTACACTAAGGCTCGCGCTACATTTGGAGATGTATTCTCACCCGAACAATTCCCGCATTTTTTAACTGTAACTAATTATCCCTGGAATAAATTATGTAGAACTAAATTTCTTCGTGCACATAACATTAGTTTTGGTCATCTACGCTTACATGAGGATATACTTCCTCATTGGCTGATTCTAATGAATGCTGAACGTCTATACCTTTCACCTGATATTATTTCAGATTATGTTCTCGATCTTAATGGAAGTAATGTAACTAATAACAAGTCGGAATTACGTTTGCAATGTTTAGAGGCAGCGAATTCTTTATATTTACACTTGCAAAATAACCCTAAGTATAAACCATATTTCTCTGAGTTCTGGTCGTTTGCTGCTTGCCTATTGGATTGGGCGAAAGAAGTCATCGAAACTAATCATAAGCAAACTTTGGTAAACGGTGCAAAAGATATTTTCATGAAAATGACATTTGCAGATTTACAGTCTATTTATCATTCCGATAGAAATATACACGCTATGATTTATAACTTCATTCTAAATAAAAAAGGTTTTTAATATGTCCCCTAAGTTATCTATCATTGTTACATCTTATAATATAGAAAAATATATAGGAGAATGTCTTCAAAATATTATTGATCAGACTCTGAATGATATTGAGATTATTGTTGTTGATGATGGTTCTAAGGATACTACTTGTGACATTATCCGCGAGTTTGCAGAAAAAGATAGTCGTATTATCCCGATTTTAATGGGAAAAAACTCCCCTGGTGGGGTAGCAACCCCGGCTAATATTGGTATTGACGCTGCCTCTGGTGAATATATCGGTTTTGCTGATGGGGATGATTTGTATGATCCCACAATGTTTGAAAAACTTTATCTTTCAGCAACTCTTAATCATGCTGATGTTGCAATGTGCGATTTTCTTGAATTTGAAACAGAAACTGGACTTAAAAATGCCCCGTTCGAACCGGCCTGGAAGACTGTTTCCCAACTAAATTCGTTAGACATCCGAAGTGCAAACAATAAGAAAAAAATTCTTGACCTCTTACCTGTTCCGTGGCGGAAAATTTATAAACAAGAACTTTTAAAGGATAACGAAATACGTTTCCCTGTAGGTGATTATTTCTTTGAGGATAATGGATTTCATTGGTTTACTACACTAAATGCCGAACGAATTTGCTTTGTTAATGAAGTTCTTTGCTATCATCGAAGAAATCGTGCTGGGCAAACCATGTCTTCAGGTGGAGAGCGTTTATTAGGTGTTTTCCATCAGCATAGTGTTATTTATGATTATTTATCACAGAAACAATTATTGAGTGAATATAGAGATTACTCTCTTAACTGGTTGATAGGTCATTTATCATGGATTCAACAGGTCCTGGATCCGCAGTATTCAGATAAATTTTATGATGTGATGAAAGGGCATATTGAAAAATACACTGTTGCGGAGGTTCAATTATACCTTTCTAAAAAATATTATGATCGGAAAAGTATTGAGTTAGTTGTTTGCTTACTGAGGAAGAATAAATCTCTATTCATTGAGGTAATGAAAGGAAAAATATCTTCATCATTTATTGAGAAAGTTGCTTTTAATTATTATAAGCTAGGCTTGGTTAATTTTTTACTAATGTTCGGACGACATTCCAAATTTAAGTTAAAAAATAAATTTTGTCATAAACTTGTATCGAATTCAGAAATTAAAAGATTATTGATTGAGCATAATAATAAATTGGAGCATTTACACAATCGTATCAATGATCTTGAACGTATAATTGAAACTGGATTTATCCTTACAGAAAAAAATAATAAAAAGTAATACCTTATAGATCAAACCTCTTTATGTTTTTTTGTCCAAACATAAAGAGGTTGTTCAATTTTATGTTGATATCGATTTAAATAAGTCCGGGAGAATGAAGTATGAGCGATAATGTACCTGACATATCTGTCGTAATACCAGTATACAATGCAGAACTTTATTTTCCTGCTGTTTTTGATAAAATTCAGCATCAAACATTTTGTAATATAGAAATAATTATTGTTGATGATAATTCTCATGATAGCACTTACGATTTAATTTCTGAATACGCTTCTAATGACTCCCGTATTATCATTTTGAAAAATGAGACTACCTCTGGCGCAGGTGCGTGTAGAAATAAAGGCCTTGAGATTGCTAAAGGGAAATATGTTATTTTCCTTGATGATGATGATTTTGTAGATTCGAACTTATTGGAAAGATTATTTGATATCGCAACTGCACGCAATGCAGATGTTGTGGTTTTTCGTTCCCAATTTATAGATTGGAAAACAAAAATCACAACTCCGATTCCTTGGACAATTAGGGAGGATCTACTTCCAGATAATGACATATTCTCAGCACAAGATATTAAGTTTGATTTTTTCAGAGCATTTGTATGGTGGCCATGGGATAAATTCTATAATAGACAAACGATAATATCTCAGAATGTCAAATTTCAAGAAATTAGAACTTCTAACGACCTTTTTTTTACTGCTGCACAGATGCTTTTGGCATCGCGGATCACCATTTTGCCGGATTATTTAATTCAGCATACTGTTTCCCGTGAGTCATCTTTAGAAAATACTCGAGAGGCTTCATGGTTCTGTGCACTAGAAGCATTACAAGCTTTAAAGCAATTTTTAGTTGAACAATTACTTTATTCGGAGAGGAAAAAGGATTTCGAAAACTATAGCCTTTCATTTATCAAATGGAATATGGATACATTATCCGGAGATGCTTATTTCAAGTTTTATGAAAGTGCGAGAAAGTTCATACACTCATGTGAAATTAATAAAAGTGAAATATATGAACATGAGTTATGTTCATTTTATGAAAATGTTATGAGTTTTTCCCCTGAAGAGTATCTATTTTTTACCCGCGGTGTTTATTTTGTTCGTGCAAGAGACCTTGAATCTCAGTTAGCTGATTTAAAGAAGAGTGTAGATGAAAGTACACATTCATTTTTTAAATCACAGCAGGAAATAAGTTGTCTCAACGATTCACTCGACTCATGTCTTCTGGAAGTCTCGATGGCCAAAAAAGCGTTACAGCTGGAGCAAACACAATGTAGTTTGCTTACTAACCAGATAGAGGAATTAAAGCGGAAGATTAAGACAATTACTCATAGTAAAAGTTGGCGTTATACCAAACTTTTTCGAGTTTTAATGAGTGTAATTAAGAAAATGTTTTAATTGGGTTTTTCAATATCATTAAGCTTTGCATATCAGAAATTTCGAGATCAGACTAATGCCTGTGAGATGGGTAGGCATTAGTCTTTGACCTGGCTGGTTTTTACTTATGTCTGTTGCGTAAGTTTTCCACGATATCGGTTAAATTCAGCCCCTGGTCCTGCAGCAGCACCAGCAGGTGATACATCAGATCCGACGCTTCATTCTTCAATTCAAACTTGTCATTTACCGTCGCGGCCAGCGCGGTCTCCACGCCTTCTTCCCCAACTTTCTGCGCAATACGTTTGGTGCCGCTGGCATACAGTTTCGCAGTGTAGGAACTTTCCGGGTCAGCATGTTTGCGCTCGGCCAGCAGTTGTTCCAGTTGGTAGAGGAACAGCCACTGGTGTCCGGTTTCCCCAAAGCAGCTTGAAGTCCCTTTGTGGCAGGTCGGGCCTATCGGGTTGACCAACACTAACAAGGTATCGTTATCGCAATCCGGGGTGATGCTGACCACATTAAGAAAGTTGCCCGAGGTTTCACCCTTTGTCCACAGGCGCTGTTTGGTGCGTGAGTAGAAGGTCACTTTGCCGCTTTCTTGCGTTTTCGCCAGCGCGTCTTCATTCATATATCCCAGCATTAATACTTCGCCAGATTCAGCGTGCTGTATGATGGCCGGCATCATGCCGTCGGTTTTTTGCCAATCCAACTGTTCACTCAACATACCCTGATCTCCACGCCCTGGGCTGCCAGGAACGTTTTTAATTCGCCAATATTAATAATCTGTTTATGGAATACGGAAGCGGCGAGGGCGCCATCGACATTGGCGTCGCGGAAGGCCTCAAGGAAGTGCTCCATAGTTCCGGCGCCGCCGGAGGCAATCAACGGAACGTTACACACTTCACGGACCTTTCTGAGCTGAGCCAGATCGTAACCGTTGCGCACGCCGTCCTGATTCATCATGTTGAGGACGATTTCTCCCGCACCGCGCTTTTGTACTTCCTGCGCCCAATCCAGCGTCTCCCATTGGGTTACGCGAGTCCGGCTTTCATCGCCGGTGTACTGATTAACGTGATATTTACCGGTTTGTTCATCAAACCAGGTATCAATCCCTACCACGATGCACTGCACGCCAAAGCGATCGGCGAGGCGGGTGATTAATGTTGGATCCGCAAGTGCAGGCGAGTTAATTGAAATTTTGTCGGCGCCGAAGGAGAGGATCTGCGCTGCGTCTTCCAGAGACTTAATCCCGCCCGCGACGCAAAATGGAATATCAATCACTTCCGCCACGCGCGAAACCCAACTTTTATCGACTACCCGGCCATCGCTGGAGGCGGTGATATCGTAGAACACCAGTTCATCCGCGCCTTCATCGGCATAGCGTTTTGCCAGCGGCACAATATCACCGATAATTTCGTGATTGCGGAACTGTACGCCTTTCACTACCTGGCCGTCGCGGACGTCGAGGCAGGGGATTATCCGTTTTGCCAGCATTGGATAGCCTCCGTTACGTTGAATTTACCTTCCAGCAGCGCGCGGCCGACGATCACGCCGCGAACACCGGTTCCGCGCAGAGCGGCGATATCGTTGAGATCGCCGATCCCACCGGAAGACTGGAACGCCACCTGCGGATAACGCGCGCAGACTTCTTCATACAATGAAACGTTGGAACCCGTGAGAGTGCCATCGCGGGAGATATCGGTACACAGCACATGTTGCAAGCCGACCGGCAGATAGCTTTCCACCAGCTCTTCCAGAGTGACGCCAGAGTTTTCCTGCCAGCCGCTCACCGCCACCTGTTTATTGCCATCGGCATCAATGCGTACGTCCAGCGCCAGTACCAGATGTTCGGGGCCAAAGCGTTTAAACCAGGCTTTGACCACCTCCGGCGATTTTACCGCCGTTGAACCGACCACCACGCGCGCCACGCCGGCGTCAAGCAGTGCGGCAACGTCTTCTTCCGTACGTACGCCGCCGCCGACCTGTACCGGTACCGTAACGCCGGCGACTAAGGTCTTAAGCAGCGGAATCTGGCGTTTTGCCGGATCTTTTGCTCCGGTCAGATCGACCAGGTGCAATACTTCCGCGCCCTGGTCTGCATAGGATTGCAGGCGTGGTAACGGATCGTTGCCATAGTCGCGTTGCTGGCCGTAGTCGCCCTGATGCAGGCGCACCACGGTACCGTCAATTAAATCTAAAGCTGGAATGATCATTACATCTCCAGGAAATTTTTCAGCAGCTGCGCACCGGCGCTACCTGAGCGCTCAGGGTGGAACTGTACGCCAAAGAAGTTATCTTTCTGCACCGCTGCGGTGAAGGCCTCGCCGTAGTTGCATTGCGCGATAGTGTACGGGTTGACCGGCATGGCGTAGCTATGGACGAAATAGAAATAAGCGCCTTCTTCAATGCCGCGGAACAGGCGATCGCCGGCTTTGGCATACACCCGGTTCCATCCCATATGCGGCAGCGGCAGTCCGTGATCGGTCATTTTCGGCACCTCTTCATCAATAATGCCCAGCAGCTCGACGCCGTTTGTCTCTTCGCTGCGGCTCCCGAGTAACTGCATGCCAAGACAGATCCCCAGCACCGGCTGGGTACAAGCTTTAATAAGCTCAATGAGCTCACGTTCGCGCAGCTGATCCATCGCAGCCTGCGCGGTGCCGACGCCGGGCAGAAAAAGTTTATCGGCGCGTAGAACAACATCCGGCTCGCGGCTGACCACTGGCTCATAGCCGTGGCGGCTCACCGCAGATTTCACCGAGTTGAGGTTGGCGCACCCGGTATCGAGGATCACCACGTTCATCACAAGACCCCTTTTGACGATGGCAACGTGTCGCCCTGGACCCGAATGGCCTGGCGCAGCGTACGACCGAAGGCTTTGAACAGGCTCTCGACGCGGTGATGATCGTTTTTACCTTTGGTTTTCAGGTGCAGCGTCACCGCCATGGTATAGGAGAGCGAGCGGAAGAAGTGTTCCACCATCTCGGTGCTCAGATCGCCGACGCGCTGATAGGTGAAGTCAGCTTTATATTCGAGGTGCGGACGGCCAGAGATATCCAGCGCGCAGCGCGCCAGGCACTCATCCATCGGCAGCACAAAGCCAAAGCGGTTAATGCCGCGCTTATCACCCAGCGCCAGCTTCAACGCTTCGCCTAACGCCAGGCCGGTATCTTCTACGGTGTGGTGATCGTCGATGTAAAGATCGCCGCCGACGTTAATTTCCAGGCGAAAGCCGCCGTGGGTGGCGATCTGATCGAGCATGTGATCGAAGAAACCAACGCCGGTGTGGATCTTGCTGCCGCCTTCACGGTCCAGCCAGACTTTAACGTCAACCTGGGTCTCTTTGGTGATGCGCTCAACGTGAGCATAGCGGTCGCGACGGGTCAGCTGTTCGCATATGGCCGGCCAGTTCAGCGTTTCACTGTTATAGCGCAGGCCGGTGATACCCATGTTATCCGCCAACTCGATATCGGTGGCGCGGTCGCCGATGACGTAACTGTGGGCTTTATCCATCACGCCGTCTTCCAGCCACGGCAATACCATCTGGGTCTTCGGCTTGCGGCAGTCACAGTTATCACCAGGCATGTGCGGGCAGATCAGGACGGATTCAAAGTTAACGCCCTGCGAGGAGAAGACCTGCATCATCAGGTTGTGCGGGCCGTCGAATTCCTCCTGCGGCAGGCTTTCGGTACCAAGGCCGTCCTGGTTGGTGATCATCACCAGCTTGTAACCTTCCTGCTGCAGCTTAAGCAGCGCCGGGATCACCTGCGGCTCGAAGGCCAGTTTTTCAAACCGGTCTACCTGAAAATCAACCGGCGGTTCAGAGATAAGCGTACCGTCACGGTCAATAAAGAGATACTTCTGGGTCATACATTCTCCGCAGTCAAGGCGTCAATCACGCGCTGGCTCTCG
>OIFK01000082.1_pt1 | contig 72786 bp, 77 predicted proteins | sample 1582071 | NCBI WGS metagenome assembly OIFK01 (sample SAMN07501052, study PRJEB24779) | human gut metagenome | isolation source: stool | host: human infant | place: USA: Pittsburgh, PA | reverse complement strand
ACCAATACCGTTGTCAACCATATTCCAAAAGTGAACCCTAAAAAAGACGTGGTTATTAAAGTCGGTGACAAACAAAGTCAAAATGGCGCTACAATCAAATTAGGGGAGAAATTCTTCTATGAATTTACAAGTAGTGACATTCCTGCAGAATACGCTGGTGTTGTGGAAGAATGGTCGATTAACGATAAACTAGACGTCAAACATGACAAATTTAGTGGCCAATGGTCTGTGTTTGCCAATTCTGCGTTTGTCTTAGCAGACGGAACCAAAGTGAATAAAGGGGACGACATTTCGAAACTATTCACGATGACCTTTGACAAAGGGGTAGTTAAAATCACGGCCAGTCAAGCCTTTTTGGATGCGATGAATCTAAAAGAAAACAAACACGTTGCACACTCATGGAAAGCGTTCATTGGTGTAGAACGAATTGCGGCAGGAGACGTTTACAACACAATCGAAGAATCTTTCAACAATGAGAAGATTAAAACTAATACGGTTGTGACGCATACGCCAGAAAAACCACAAACACCACAAACACCACCAGAAAAAACAGTGATTGTACCACCAACACCAAAAACACCGCAAGCACCAGTAGAGCCATTAGTGGTAGAAAAGGCAAGTATAGTGCCAGAATTGCCGAAAACAGGCGAAAAACAAAATGTCTTATTAACGGTAGCTGGTAGTTTAGCCGCATTGCTTGGCTTAGCAGGCTTAGGATTTAAACGTAGAAAAGAAACAAAATAATTGAAGACGAAAAGAAGGACGAATTACTTGTCCTTCTTTTTTAGTTATGGAGGGGAAAAATTGGAAGCAGTAGTAGCAGAAAGAGAGGCAAAGGGGATGAAAGAAATTGCCATCCAAGAAAAAGATTTGACCTTACAGTGGAGAGGAAACACAGGTAAGTTAGTTAAAGTTCGATTGAAAAATACACGTGCAATGGAAATGTGGTACAACAAACAAATTACCGAAGAAAACATTCAAGAGATCACCACGTTGAATATTATTAAAAATGGAAAATCTTTGGCATTAGAAGTATATCCAGAAAAAAGTATCTATGTGAAACCAAATTTAGGTAAAATTAATGTGCCAGTCTTTTTTATCAAAACACCTATTAATAGAGGGGTATTTGAAGAGATCTTCGGCGAAACATTAAAAGGATAGGGTGAAAAAAATGAGTAATAAAAATGAACACGGGTTTTGGGAATGGCTACAAATAGACTACTTTTCAAGGTTTCCAGATGCAACGAATGATGATGTGACTAAATTCTTGTTACGCTTTACAGAAGCTAGTAAAAATTCAACCAAAGAAGGATCAAAAATCATTGAAGAATTGTTTGAGGAAGAACGAAAACGCAGAAAAGGACGGTGATTTTTCGATGAACGAACGTGAAAAAGATATAAAAAAGTGGCTTTGCCAGTTATTAGATCAGACCTACCTAAATGCGGAAGCGTATAAAAATTTTTTTGTAAGAGTTCTTCCAAAACAGCGTAAACGGACACTTGGTAACTATTTAGAAGTAGAACGTGTATTAGAAGTGAGCAATTTGTTACGAGAGCCTGTGGAAGTCATGCTGACACTGATACGCTTATTAGCTGCTCATATTGTTGTTGTTAATCGTGAGCAATTTCAAGAGGAAGAAGCAAAAGAGAAAATAGTGAAGGAATTATTAGGGGAATTGCTTAAGCAAGGGAAAATTAGTCAAAAAGAACAAACAATTATGTTAGGCACTGGTTTTTTAGAAGAAGAAACTGCTCTTTATGGCGAGTTAGAAAGTTGGGCGACTGATGCGAAAGAAACCATTTATTGTACGGTAGTTGAGAATGGCTTCCCTATTAAAATGGAGTTACACAAACTTGGGTATCAATGGCTAAAAAGTCGCCAAGCTTGGGTGAAAAGTTACGAGACACAAGAAGCTGCTGAAGTCGCCAAAGGTCAGCTTTGGGCATTAAGTAGTGAAATAGAAGTTAGTGTAGAGACACCGATTACTTGTTTGTTTCATTTTGATTATTATTTATCCGTTAAGCCAGCGGAACGTTACAATGAAACGATTGTTGCTTTTGGGTATATCTATGAAAATTACGGCTTTAAAAAGAAATTTGTCAAACAAGTACCAGTAAAAGATTTTTCAGGAGAACGTGAGCGTTTAGCACGATTAGAAATTCCTTTTGAACTAGTAGTACCAAAAGAAAGACAAGTGATTTATTGACTATTTAAGAATAAATTAGGAGGAATAACAATGGCAGTGAAAATTGATGGAACGATAAAAAAACGTGTTCAATCTTTAATGGCTTTAAATGGACAGTCTTATGAAGAATGGCTTAATAATCAGCACCAAAAGTATTTAAATGAACAATCAGAAGTCATTGACCGACTATTGAAAAAAGAATTGGAACGGAAAAAAGGAACAAATGAATAGTTAAAGTAAGTAGAATAATTTAGGAGGAAATCAACGTGAAAAACAAAATTAAGAAAAAAGTGAAGTATTTTACAGCTGTAATTCAAACGATTATTGGTCTTGGATGGATTGAAGTGAGTACGATGATGCCGGCATTTGCCGATGTTGAACGAACAATTCAAGGCGTTGAAACTGGTTTAGGATCGGAATTTAAAAAGTTTGCTAATCCGGCATTAGGTATAGCAGTCCTCATTTATGGAGGAGCTAGATTTATGGGACATGATATTGCACAATGGGCAAAAAAATGGGTTTTCGGAGCATTTGTTGGTGCAGCAATTATTGTGAACTTTACTTGGATTAAAGATACTGTTTGGGGTTGGTTAGGAGGTTGATTCTTAAATGACTGTAGAAGTGGAGATTTTATCGTCTAACGTTGAAGTCTTAGAAAAACAACCACCGTTGGAGTTACTTCCCTTCGCAGATTTTATTGAAATCACAAGATGCATGTATGTTAAGGAGGCAGTAACTTTCCAACTATTGGAAGTTGGTGGAGATCCTTTTTATCGGGGAAGTTTTGAAAAATTAAATGATGAATGGACACTAGAAAAAGATATACAAAAGAAGTTAAATCAACTAGTCAAAAAAAAGAAAATGACGGCAGAGCAGGCGGAGGGCTTACTCTACAAAATTCCTTTTAAGAATCTACAGGAGGCTAGTTTTTCGAACGAAAAGAAAACGAGATTCTTCAAAAAAGAGAAGAAGCCCAAAAATACCCAAAAAGTCGGGAGGCTTAAAAGGAAAATACACGTTATTTCTCCAATAAAACTTTCCCAGAAACAATTGAGAATTTTAGGAGTGTTTGTGATAGGAATACTCTTAATTGTGATTGGTTGGAAATTTATGGCGGGAAGTCAATCGACGGCCAAAACTAGTTTAGAACCTACGTATCAGCAGTTAGTCAATAAAGAAAAGTACGCTGAAATAGTAAAAAAATATCCTGAGAAAGAACCAGAGCTAATTGAGGAGTTATTTCAAAAAGAAGATAAAGCTGGTTTGAAAAAAATAGCTGAACACTCTAATACACAGTTAGCTCAGCTATATCTTGCTTTTTTAGACAAAGATTGGCAGAAAGTAACAGAACTTTCCAAGTTACCACAGGATAGTGATGTTCAAGCAATGGTAGGCTATGCTTTTTTAGAACAAGGTAAGATAGAAGAAGCAAAGCTTATTAATAAAGAAATTCAAAACGATACGCTAACAAAACAAATCAAAAGTAAGGAAATCGAACAGGCGTATAAACTTCTTAGAGAGCGGAAAATATCTGAAGCGGAGAGAATAAACGAAAGATTGAAGGATAATGGATTATCCGAAGCAATTAAAGTAGCCAAAAGTATTCATAACTTGTTAGAAAAATACGCCAAAGATAAGGAAAATAAAGAATTATCAGAAAACGAGCGAAAAGAAGCTGCTGATAATTATCAGCTATGGCTGAAAAATTTGGAACAAATTGGTAAGTCTGTTCATTAATTCGGAGGATAAAATTATGAATGAATTTACGAATTTCAACTCTTTGTTCCACTGATTACTTTTACGGATTAGATAAAAAAAGAGCGAAAAATGTGATATAATCACCAAGAGTAAATGGAAGTTGAAGACGGTAGCATAAATCCACCGCAAAGGAGCTGGTGCCTATGAGAGTACTCATAGTAAATCAGAAAAACTGGCAAAGGAGTTGTGCAGTTGTGTCTGTATTAGAAGTGTTGGCCTTGCTTACACTATTAATACAAGTCTATAAATTAGGCAAAAAAGACGACAACAAAAAAGACCGTCGGTAAACTTTAGCAGGTTTCGACGGTCTTTTTTTGATTGTTGAAATATATGCTGCCGATCTTCTATCGGTCATTTACTCTAAGGGGACATGTTTCGAGCATGTCCTCTTTTCATAATCTATTATACGTATAACGAACGAGAAAGTAAATAAAAAAGCAAAAAAAGGGCTGTTCTAAAAAGAATAGCTCTTTTTTTGTACACAACAATTGAGAGGGATGAAAGAAATGAACGGAAATCAAAAAGAAACCGCTAAAAAGCAGCATAAATATCTAATTATTGGATTATGTTCAGTTGCGTTACTAGGAAGTGGCTTGACGTATGCCGCACTCAACCAGGGGGAAAAGAAGGAAGCACAGACAGAGCAACAAGGTACAAAACCTAAAGAAGAGCGTCAAACACCAAAAAGTAAACAGTCCCCTTGGGAACGGAAAGTGACGGAGAATGAAGAAAAAAACAAGGATAAAGACAAAAAAATTAAAAGTAAGCAGCCACATAAAACAAAAGATTCGTTAGCAGAAATAGTTAGCGGTTTTGAACGTACAAAAGAAGAAAAACCAAAACTTTTTGGTGTGGAGATACCTGAAATAAAAAGCGATTTATTAGGACAACTAGCGAATGCTCTTGTTCAACAGAATCGTAAGGAAGCGATTCGAGAAACGAACAAAAAAGAAAAACAGCGGGAGACAATTCTTGCGTTAGCTAATGAGAAAACAGCAAGTGAACCAATGGAAAAATTACCAGGGAAAATAGATACAACCGATAAAATACTTTTACCAGAAAAACTAGTGATTCCGGATAAACTGCTAGTACCTAATGAGCCAAATTTACCAGTAGTACCAGAAGTACCAGATCAACCATCAAAACCAGATCAACCGGAAGTACCAGATCAACCAGTTGATCCCGAACAACCAACAAAACCAACGGTTTCAGAATTGATTAAAAAATCACAAGATCAACTAGTAGCGGCTACACAAAAAGCACAAAATATTAATCATCAACTAGAAAACGTGCAGAAAAAGTTAACGCAACTCACTCAAGTGGAAGAATTAAGTAAGAATGGGGAAGAAACAACAAACTATTGGTCAGAAGTAGCGCATTTAGTCGATGAATATAATCAGTTATCTGAACAAATTAAGACATTAGTAAGTGAGAACAATGAGGTAGAAGAGATTAATGCACCTTTGTATAACCAAACATACCAACAACTACAAGAAAAAGTTGTCGAAGTTCACAACGCCCAAGAAAAAGCGAACCAGGCAACAAATGATTTTGAAAACAAGGTTTCTAATGCAACGAAAACGCATGAAAACTTGGAAAACCTAGAAAATCACTACGAAGAAACATTGCAACCTCAAGCAGAACAGGCAAAAGAAACGGTTGGTGCAGAAATTGATGAAGCGCAAACCAATACAGAAGTGGCTGTCAATGTTCAAACAGAAGTTGCACAAGCAGAAGCAGCTGCTGTTGCTGTACAAAACAATCAAGAAAAAATTTCACAACAATTGGTTGTCGCAAAGAGTCAAGAAACACAAGAAACATTAAGTGAGGTACAAGATACCGTAAAAGAAGTGAAAGAAATCGCAACTACGCAAAATCAAGCCGTTGCAGACGTACAAAAAGATTTTACTCACTTACCACAACCAATCAAAGACCAACCAAAAGAACCAGAGACAGTCTCTGATTCAATGATAGGTACGACTGCACAAAAAGAAGAAGCGGAAGTTAAAATAGATGAACCAACGAGTCAAATGGTGGAGACGCCTATTACCAATCAAGAAAAGTAAACATAATTTTCAAAAAGTAGATTTGAACCAGAATCCTTTTTATATAAGGTCAAAAGAAAATAAAAATTGTTCGAAGTGAATAGAACATTAAAAAAGAGAGAGCTCTTGAAGTAAGAGTTGCTCTCTTTCTTTTTTATTGGAGGGAATCAATCAAATAAGGAGTGGAATTATGGATCGGTTAAAAATATTTGCAATGTCGTTGATATTTCTATTGCTGGCCGGAGTAATGACTTTGACTTTTATTGGTACTGTTTCCCAGGAATCCCACTTATATCCTATAGAAACTCAAATAAAAGTAAAAAGACTATTACTACCAGTGATTCAATCAAAAGATAATTTAACAGACGAAGAAATTTTAGCATATGAACAAGAGTTATCCCCCTTCATACAAAAGGATTTCCCCTTAGTAAAAGATATTCTATCAGTTGAGAAAAAAGAGAGGAAATTTTTAGAGCTTACTGTTGTTTTTCAAGATAAAGAAGTCAGAACTATTGCATATCCGTTAAAGGATGTGCTAGAAAATGTACCTAAACTCAACGAAACATATCAAAAAAATGTTGCTCTCAAGGAAAAACAACAAAAGAGCATCGAGAAAGACATAGAGAAATTAGAGAAACAAAAACAAGTAATTGAGAAGAGATTAACTAAGTGGAAAAAGTATGATTTAGTACACCGAATTAGTGAGACTTTAATAGGTGATTAAATAAAAAGAGGAGAACGCTAGGAAAACAGCGTTCTTTTTTTGATTGGAGGGAATCAATCAAGTAATGAAGAAAAAAGAAAAAGGAAAGTTTAAAAAGAAAAATTATGAAAAAGCAAAGCAAAACAACCTACGTTTTTTAGCAGATAAGCGTTTTTTAATCCCTGCCATGATTTTTCTTTTTTTAACAGAAATAATCGTAGGCAATTGGTTATTACAAAATATATTTTCTCTTTTAAAAAGTAATCTTTTTTCTATCCAGTGGGTAGAATTTAAAGAGACCCTTTTCTATTATCCGTTGTCTGAGTACTTGTTTGCTTATATTCTTTTGTTCATAGCAAGCATACTATCAACAAGCATAATCGCTTATCGAATGTATACGTCTTTTCGATCATTGGAGGAAGAACATGTGCAAGGAACAATGGATTTTGAAAGCACAGAAGGAATGGACAAACAATATCCAACCGTAGAAGTACACCCTTTTACTAAAACGGAGGATTTTTATGATGGAAAACCAGGATATCCAGTAGGCAGAAAACCTAAGACCATGAAACAAAAAGCAGAAGGCACATTTTCTCTCTATGTAGATACTACCGATTCCAATACCATTACGTTAGCAGGAACTCGTCAAGGGAAAGGAATCTATTTTGTAGACACATTTATTGATATACTCACACGCGCACGATTGATTGCTAATCGTGCTTCTTTTGTTATGACGGCTACAAAAGGTGATGAACCTAGAAAATGGTACAACACGCTAAAACGACGTGGGTATCGTATAAGAATTGCTAACGTAGTCAATCCTTATTATTCAGACCCAATCCCAGCATTAGCTGTGTTTAATAATTACTATCGGCACTATAAGCGTTTAAAAAAAGAGAGTGTGGGTTTAAAAGAAAAAGGAAAAGCTAGCGAAAGATTAAATGTAAGTATTAAAGCAGAGCAACAATTATCCAATGCAGAAAAAATTATTAAACAGGTAGCATTTTCTTATTTTCGTGAAGTGAACGAAGGTAAAGACGGCGGGTTTTGGACGAAGGCGTGTCGAAGTTTGTTTATGAGTGTGGGTCTTGCTTTAGCTGATCAGGAATACGAAGAGAATGAAACAAGTAAAGTGAATCCTTACACTATTTATAATGTTGTAAACGACATGCAGAGACGGAGGATTAAAGAAAATTCGCATGAATTTTTAAAGAAATACTCAAATGATGAAAATGAGTTACAGCGGTTGCTAGCTGAATATGAAAATAAAAGCGAATTAGACGTATTTTTCGGCGAATTACCACGAACGCACCCGGCAAAACGTCATTATGACGCCATTTTTGCTTCAGCACCCGCTCATGTGACGTTGGGAAATATTATTACGCATTTTGATGGAGATTTAGAACCATTCTTAATGACGTTAAATGCAAAAATGACAGCAATTGATGATGGTTTTGACATGGAACTAGTCGGGTTTGATAGAGAACAACCAACCGCTGTCTTTGTAATGCTAAGTGACGCGGATACGTCTAATAATCAATTAGGTGTGATGTATTTAGAACAAATTTATCAAGTATTGTTGAATCGTTGTAATTTAGAAGACGATTCTCAGTGTTACCGTGATGTTCATTTTATCTATGAAGAAGGTGGAAACTTAGGAGTTGCTATTTCTGATTTAGCACGTAAATGGACTGCTGGATTAAGTAGACGTTTGTTTTCACATTTGGTCTTGCAGGATATTCAACAATTATCTTCTCTCTATGATGAAGATACAAAAGATATTATCTTAGGCAATACAGGAAACTTAGCTTATATAAGGACAGGTTCAGAGTCCACTAATAAATATATTTCCGGACGTCTAGGAGATCGTTCGAATTATTCAAAAACAAGACATAAAGATCCATTATCGATTAAGTCGACAGAAACAGAAAGTACAGAGAGAATTGATTTACTTGCTTCTTTTGAATTAGAACGACTACGTGAAGGAGAATCCGTTATTTTACGTATTAATAAACACAGAGATTTGGAAGGAAACCCTATTTATCAGTATCCTATTTACAATACGTACGAAAATGATACAAATTTGATTCCTTTTTATAAATTCCGAAAATTAGATAAGGTTTCTTGGGAAGAAATACCAGTAAACAATCAATTCATGGAAATAGAACTAGAGGATTTAAACTGGAAACTACAACCAGGGAAAATAATTGACCAACAAAAACAAGTGATTCCGCAAATACCGACGTATAAGAAGCCAGAACGAAGAAAAGACAGCAATAGCATTACACCAATAGAACAGATTGCAAAAAAAGAAGTGAAATCAGTTTTTTCAACAGAAAAATATGCAAAAGAGGCGAAGTTTCTTGAAGATATGTATGGAGATAAATTAGAACATTTAGTAATCAATGTGTTCTCAGTCGAGCAACAAAAAAGACTGATAGCTTTGATTCAAATGACTGGAGAAAAGGAACCTCAATCATTTGCAGAACTGGAAAGAGTATCGAAAACTGGCAATGTTCGTTCTTATATTAGTTGTATTTTATCAAGTTTCGGTCAGGGGGCGGTAAATATGGTTGTACAACAACTAAAAGAATGGAGGAATTCTAATGAGTTCTGATGAGATTCTAAAGATTTTAATTACATTTGATGATTTCCTCAAACTAGCGAATTTGGGGGCAGATATAGGACGGAATATACTTTTTGGTATTGCACGTTTTTTCTTATGGATTGTGCAAAATTTAGAAAACATAATGACAGAAATGTTGACCTTCTTAGGTTTTTATAATGATTCTTCTCTTAAAGGAGAGGGAGGGCTGCTACAAACATTAATCAGCTTTAAGTCATTTGGTGTTGGCATTGCGATTCTAACAATAGGTTTAGTATTAATGTTCGGGAAATCCTCTCAAACAAGAGATATTCCTATGAATGTACTTATGTTGTTGCTGATGTCTTTAATGCTTCCAACAATTATGAGTGATGGAATGAAGTTGGTTAAAGCTACACAAGGCGAATTAAGCGCCACACAAGGAGATATTGGGTTCTCAACGATTAAAAATAATGTTACAGATGTTTTTGTTTTAGCAGATGGTGGGTGGAAAACGACTAAGCCTGAAAATAAAAACTATTTAACAGATGTAACAGGGTTTGACGTGAACGAACGTATTTTAGATCCCGATGAAGTTGAAAATGGGGAAGTGCTAAAGTACAAGTTAAGAAACAAGCAAAATGAAGAAGGTAAAGAAGCAGTAGAATTAGATGAAGGGAATGGAGGAGTTCTAGGTTGGTTAATAAAATCAATGTTTGCTCCCAAATATTATCGCTGGAAAGTAGACTGGATACCTTTAATTGTTACTTTAGGGGTGTTGGCTTTTTCATTGGTCATTTCAATGGTAAGAGTGGGCAGACTAGGGATAGAGTTAGCTTTTAATGAATTGTGGGCTAATGTTGTTGTTTTTTTCAGCTTTAGAGAGACTAAGCGAGCGAAAATGGTATTAATGGAAATTGTTGGTGGATTTGTCATGGTGATTTCTATTTTTACAATGTACTATGTTTTTATTTATTACAACAGTTTCGTTTTTGCGACAACTACGTCCATTTGGGCGCAGTTATTTGCAGTAGTTGGCGGCGCATGGTTTATTTACGATGGTCCTGCTATCATACAAAAAACACTGGGAATTGATGCTGGATTATCAACAGCTGGTTCTTTTGTAATGGGCATGGGTGCTAAAAAAGCAGTAGATCAAATTGGTAGTGGTGTAAAAACGACTGTAGGAGCAGCTACTTCTGGTACTGTAGCAACCGCAGGTTTTGTCGCAGGATTAGCTTCTGGAAACGCCGAGAGAAAAAATGATGAAGATGCGAATTTGAATAAATTTGATACCGATAATGAATCTGAAAAAAATACTGAAGATACAAATAATGCGCCACAAGACGAACCGAGTGACACTCAAATGAACGATCCTTCAAAAGATGTATCTGAAGAACCTAATGAAGCAGTTAATGACGAAGATATTGCCAATAGTAAATCAGAGGAAGATTCAGACCAGGAAACTTCGGATAATACAAATACATTAGATAATCAGGAAAAAAATGGAGAGGATATTAACGATTCGGCTGTTGATGAAAATGGAACAAACGATGGCAAAGAAACAGAGGATTTTGAAAGTAAAAATACGGATACAGAAACGAATGATCAAAATATGAGTGATTACGATGAACAAGAAAATGTTAATGACGATACACCTAAAAACACAACGACTGCTAATGAGGGTCAGCTAAATGATAAGAAAATGGCCGATAATGAAGATGAAAACTCTAAATATACAGGTGAATCAAGCAACATGGAACACTCCGATTCTGATAGTGAGTCTGAATCACCTTCTAATAGTTCAAGTGAGCCATTAGAAAATCCATTTAAAAAGAAAGTTAGTCAAATGGTAAATACTAACAAATATCAAAAGAACATGAAAAATCCTATTGGTAACCAGGTAGATAGATACAAGAGAAACAAAGAATTTGGACAAGAAGTAAATGAATGGCTAGCGCAACGAAAAGAGCAGAAGTCACAACAACTACCTAAAGAAAAAAGACCAAAAAATAAGAAAGGATAGAGACCTATGCATGAGATACAAGAAGAAATATTTACCCAAGCAAAGTTTGTAGGAAAGATTTTAACAAAAGATGCGGTTTGTTGTTTCATTCTCTTTCAGGTAGCTACAGGACTACAAGAAAGAACATATGGACCTTTAGGAACAATTGCTTTTCTTTTTGTAATGATTATGGGTATTTACTGGTTATCTCCCAGTTCTCTTACTAGGAATAGTTTAAGAAACTATCAACGGTTATGGATAATCTTAACGAACAATAGACAAGCGTATCACCCATTAGCACAACAACAATTCCAAGACGAAGAAGATTTATCTATGGCAATGCTAACCGAGGAAGAATTAGCAGAAGAAGACAAACTGATTGAAGAAGAAATGAAAGAATATAACTAAGGTAAATTATTTAAATGTAAAGAAAGCAGGGAATATTCTTTGCTTTCTTTTAAAGTGTTTGATTATTACTCCAGTAGATTTAATCTATTCCAAATTTGACAAAGTAGAGTAAAAGGAAGTGAAAGAATTTGATTGTAGATACAGATGAATTATTGGATGTACAAGTAGAGCCAGCTTTGGTAGATACTACGACAAAAGAGAAAAAAAAGAAGAAAATACAGAAGGTTGAAAAATCGGTGCTGGCCTTTATGCCAGAACGTCGAATTATTTCAGAAGAATGTATTGCGTTAGAAAAAGGTGTAACCAATTTTTATCGAATTGAAGATTCTTCAGCAAGAGAAGGAAGTTTAGAACAGCGGCAATCTGCATTGAATGATTTCCTAGTCTTTTTAAAAACTATTTATACAGACATAAAATTCATATTTACAAGTTTTCCTATTGATATGTCTGAAAATATTGATTATGCAAAACGCCGTTTTAAAATGGGCGCGTTGAGCGAGACAGTAAAAAAAGAACAACAATATACGTTGGCAGTCCTTGAAAATTTAGATAATACGCGATTGATTGATACGGTTTATTTACAAGTATTTGCGGATGATGAAGAGCAATTAAAAGAAGTTGAAAGAGAAATTCGTCAAGCGCAAAGTACAGATTTTCGTATTAATACGATGACACTAACACAAAAAATAAAATTTTTATTTCGTCGGTACAATCCATTAGCTCCTTTGCCAATAGGAATTCCTTATCAACGGACAGATTACACTGGAAGAGACGAGAAGGTGCAAAAAATTGTAGCAAAAAAAGGCTACGATCCTTTGTTTGTGGGTACGATTCAACCAGTGGGTGGAATTAAACCTCATTCTTCTAAAGATTTACAAATTTCTGATGGGTTTATTCGAGTACTTAATCTAGTCATTTATCGTCCTAAAAACAATCCTAACTTTTGGGGAGAACAAGTCTTTTGTATGAAAAATGTATTAACTACTTTAGATACGCATACAATTGATACCTCCAATCCACTTGTTGAGCAGAATTTGAATCGGAGCTTAGGAGAGTATGAGGACAGAGTTTATAGCTCTAAAGATAGGATTTCTCAAAAGAAAGCACGCAAAGAGTATGAAAAGTTAGATAGAACAGTAGAAAACGTCCTTGAATCTGTTGAGGTATTAAAAGAGATACACGTACGTTATGTATTGGCTGAATCTACTATTGAGAAATTGGACGAACGTGAACAAGAAGTCATGCGAAAACTTAGAAAACACCAGTTCCAAGCGGCTTGTTTTTTAGATGAACAGGAAAGACAATTTAAAGCGACGTTTGTTAGCTTTAAAGAAGGCGCGAAGCTAATCAAACGAAAAGGGAAGGAAATAAAAGGAACAGCATTAGCAGGGAGCTATGCGTTTAACTATGCCAACCATATTGACCACGATGCTCCGTATAGTGGTTATCCGTTGTACGGTTCAGGTGTCGTTTGCCTATCTACAACGCATAAAGATAGTTTGAGAAAGTCCTATAGCAGTATTATTTTAGGAAGCCAAGGGTTCGGTAAGACAACAGCGGCTAAAAAGCAGTTAAAACAAGCTGTAGAGTATAATAATATCCATTATGGGTTTTATGTCAGTGATGAAACAAAACGGCTCACAGAAGCTCTAGGCGGTGAATTTTATGATGGTCGAGAAGTTCGATTGAATCCTTGTCAAATTTATCGTTCTGACGTGGATGCTCGAACAAAAAGAACGAAGGAAGAGCAGTCGTTAAAAACTAATTTAGTGAAAATGAGGTTAGTTTTTGGATTAGCAGAAAATATTGATTTTCAAAGTCCAATTATGACAACGGCTAAAAAAATTTTTAATAATGGATATGCTGATTACATGGAACGCCATGGGTTAGAGGTCAACAAAATAACGCAATATGATCCAGAACAGTATCCAGTTTACTCAGATATCCTTGAATTCGCTAAAAATGAATACAATAAAGCTACGGAAGAATTTGAAAAGAAAGACATGTATGATTTTATTTCAAAATTAGAATCATTTATTACAGATTCAGGAAATATTTTTAACCAGAAATCGACATTTGATTTTTATAATAAAAAGCTTGTAACGTTTAACATGGAAAATCTCGTGAAGTCAGATATATCCACTTATAATGCACAATACTATAATTTATATACAGCAGCGTTTAGTGAATCTGTACGAGTTGGCCAACGTGAAAAATATTTATTTGATCGTAAACAGAAAAAAGTGGATGAGTTAATTTATTCTAATATGACTTCCGATGAATTCCATAATCCAATACGGACAAAAAATAAAGTTTTACTGAAGGAATTAGATCGCTATAACCGAGAAGGGCGAAAATTATTAATCGGACAAACTTATATTATGCATGACATAGCAGATGCTTTTCCTGACTATAATAGTGAAAATGGAGAAATGGGGGAGATTTCTCAAATTGTTGTCAACTTGTTTAAACTTTCGACGTATCGCTTTTTATTTAAACAAGACGAATCTTCAGAAGAATTACTAAAGAAAGTATTTGGTAAGCAACTTAGTGATTATGATATAGCAGACATTATTGGATTTGAGGAACGTGATATTCTGTTAAATATTAAAGGAGCAAAAAATATCAAATTCCGCTATGGTTTATCAGAAACAGAGAAACGAATCTTCGATGGAGGACTATAACCATGAAAAATAAAGAGGGAAAACAATCTAAACCTAAAAAGAATTATTTAAAAAAGACAAAAAAAGCATTTCAACTCGTAGTTTTTGGTAAAAAACGAGAGAATATTGAAAGTTTCCAAACAAAGAGACTCTACTTCGTATTAGTAGGTGTCTTTTTTTTGTATCTTTTATTCTCCTTTTTAATTTCTTAAAAGGAAGGTGGGCGAATAATGCATACAAAAAAAATTCCTGTTTTTACAAAGAAACAGCTAGACGTTGCTAGAAGGACAAATATGTTAGCGTTTATGCTAGAAAAAGGAGAAATTTTTGAGCAAGTTTCTTCAAAGTTTGTAGAACATGTGGATCATGACAGTATGAGAGCAAATATAAAAAATGGCATAGTCAATTGGTATTCAGAAGGGATTAGCTCGTATAATAATGCCATCGAGTTTTGCATGGCTTATTATAATGACCCCTACGAAGACACTGTTCAGCAGTTGTTAGATTATCAATTTGCTAGACAAATAAATAAAGAATTTTCTAAAAGATGGATAAATAAAGAGGAAAAAAATCCGTTTAATTTGCAACATTTATCCGTTGCAGGAAATTATGATACAGGCCGACTTGATGAAAAAGGGTGGGCTTATTTGCGTAGTAGGCATTTATCGGACGAAACGATTGGTCGTTTTGCAGATGGGTCAATTACTTCAGACAATCGTGGGAATATTTTGTTTAAAATCACAGACATTGGGAAGAACGAATTTGGGACCTATGTTGGGGCTGATGTTCAAGGAACATATGCTAAGCCGTTAGAAAAGCGTATGAAAATAAATAAAAAAGGAGAATTAAAACTAGACCGAAAATATTTTAAAGGAATAGCAGAAAATAGCAATGGCCGCCGTGGCTTTTGCTTTGGCGCCAATATGGATTACAAAAGTCCAATTACCCTTTTCGTTACAGAAGCACCAATAGAATCACTATCACTGTGGGAGTTAGATAAGGAAAATTTACCTAATAACTCCTTTTTCTTGTCATTATCTGGTTCAGGAACAAAACAAGAAACCATATGGAAAACGTACAAAGACTTGCAAAACATGCTCAATATTAACGAAGGAACGATTGTAATGGCTGTAAATAATGATAAATCAGGAAAAGAATTGATTCGTGCAGTTCACAGCCAATACAAACAATCTGAAGACTTAAAACAAATAGCAAAGCTGTCTTTATATTTACCACCAATCGAAAATGGAGACTTTAACGAATGCCTGGAATTAAAAAAGACTGGACGTTTGGAAAGTCGTGAAATTAAGAAGAAAGAAAACGAACAAGCCAAAGCAATTTTTGAGCAACAAAAATCAGCTGTTCAAGAGATGAATGTATGAAGTCATTAAAAATAAAAATAATTCTCATACTTTCTGTGTTAGGACTTGGGTGTTTAACTGTTATAGCTGTTGTTCAAGAAACGGAAAGAATGATTCTTATGATTGCAGGTGCAGAGTCAGAGGAAAAAAATAATGCCTTGCCAAATGAGAATGTAAATCTTCCTCCGGAAGTTTTAGCGTTAAAACCAACAGTGGAAAAAGTGGCCAAGGAAATGAGCATTCCTGATGAAGTACCCTATCTTTTAGCGATAATAATGGTTGAATCGGGTGGTCGCGGGGGTGATCCATTTCAATCTAGTGAAAGTGCGGGGTTACCTCCTAATACGATAACCAGTCCGGAACAATCGATTCGTCAAGGCGTCACTCATTACAAAAGTTGTCTTGATTTAGCGAACCAATATAGCATTCAAGATAGAAAAGCTGTATTACAAGCTTACAATTATGGTGGTGGATTTTTAAGCTGGCTTTATCAAAAACAGAGACCTTATTCTTTTGAATTAGGAGCAGAATTTGCGAAAGAACAAAGTGGAGGAGCCAAAGTAGTTTACACGAATCCTATTGCAAGCGCTAAAGGAAATTGGCGCTATGCATACGGAAATATGTTTTATGCAGAGCTAGTTTATCAGTATGTTGCAAGCATGCAGCAAGGCATTAATGAAGGAAATGGGGGAAACATACAGGTATTAGAATCTATTGTTGGTCAATCAATATATGGTGGAGAGTGTTACATGCTTACAGCATATTATGTTGAAAAATTGGGTGGCCCACAGCTGCGTGGAAGTGGCTTTGATTATGCCGAAAGAATTGGTGATGATTACAATTGGTCAGCGTACGGTTGGTCAGTAATTTTTGACCCCAAACCGTCTGATCTAAGGATAGGAGATATCGTCAATTGGTATGCAGGTGGTGTATTAACCCCTCAAATATATGGCCATACAGGCGTGATTTCAGGTGTATCAAATGGTGGACAAGCATTTACTACCTATGAGCAAAATTCAGAGCGTGGGCGAGTTGTAGCAAAGTATAATCGGACATTTGATATAACAAAAATACGTAGTATTGTTCGTAAAAATAAGTAATATTTGACGAGTGATTGAGGGTGTGTTAAATTTAGTTTAACATACGTATAGGAGATGATAGTCATGGAAACAGTAGTACGTAAAATAGGCAATTCTGTAGGAGCAATTTTCCCAAAAGGGATTTCTCCAGAAGTTGGAGATGCGTATACAATTTTTAAAATTGATGATACGTATATTCTAAAGCCTAAAAGAGAAGATATATTTAAGAATGATGCAGATTGGAAAGACTTTAGAGATTCTGTGACTGTAGAAGATACAGAATGGGATACAATGAAGTTAGAAGGGAAAGAATACTAGATGGATTACCCAAAGCAAAGGGATATTATTTGGATAGATTTTGACCCTTCAAAGGGTAAAGAAATCAAAAAACGAAGACCCGCTCTAGTTGTGAGTAAAGATGAATTTAACGAGCGTACGGGTTTTTGTTTAGTTTGCCCTATTACTTCTACAAGACGAAGCTTTGCGACATATGTAGCGATAAAAGACCCTCAAAAAATAGCAGGAGATATAGTTACCCATCAACTGCGTTCAGTTGATTTCATGAACAGAAATGTAGAAAAAATTGAACAGTGTGATCTGCTGACTTGGGTCGATGTTATTGAAGTAATTGGTATGTTCATTTAGATACAACAGTCAAAAATCTAAATTAGATAAGTAACCTAAGATAACTACTTAGGTTATTTTTTTTATACCAAAAATGTAAAGGAGAAGATTATGAAATCTATAACCCAACTTTTAATAATGGGTGCATTTGGTTTAGCATTAGGGATAGGTGGAACATTTGTATATGCTAAAAATGTACTCCTTCCTCAACAAACCAAAACCATTCAAAATTATGTTAAGAAAACGAATGATTTAGAACAAGAATTAAAAGCGTTTAAAGAAGATAAAGAGGGTGCTTCTACTAAGGAAATCCCTATTCCAAAACACTCTTATTCACACCAAGAATACGTTAACTTGAAATCAATAGGTGAACAATTTTCTAAAAGTTATTACGACATTACTACAGACACGGCGGAAGAAAAGTTGAAAGGATTATCTAAAATTTTAACACCAAAACTTAGTGGAAAATTACGTCCGGCATGGGTTGACGATTATAAAAATAGTATTCGAATTGAACAAGAAACTATTAGTGAACAGTACTATGTAAAATTAAATGGGGTGACTGGAAAAGCGACAATGATTGGTTGTCTGATTGTGTCTACTAAGCATGGGAACGCGCAAGCATTTGACGTGAAATATATTGATAAATTCAACTTGGAAAAAGATGAAAAAAATCATTGGAAAATAAAAAAATTTGAAGAACAAATTGCCCCTCGCGAATTCTCCGAAAGTTATTTTACGCAGGAGTGATGAAAAATGTTTAATAAATTAAATGAGTGGAAAGAGAATGTAGAAGTATACCGTGACAGAATACAATCTGGTGAAAAAAAGAGTGGTCGTTGGAAAAAAAGATGGCACAAATATTCTTCAAAATTATATCTATTTATGTTTTTTTTAACAGTTTCTGGGTTTGTTTTTTTTAACTATTCAAGGTTATTTTTTAAAGATGATAGTCCTTTGTTGGATAGTGGAATTGGAGAAATAAGTAAAACAAAAATAGGGTCAAGTGAAGCTGAAATTGTTTCTCGAAAAATAAACAATTCAACTGGTTATGCAGAAGTCCTTGTTCATGTTGAAGAGTCTTCAGACCAAGTTCATAAAGAATACGTTTCATTTGCCGGAGAAGTAAAAAAAGAGCAACCAATAGAAACAAAACTCATTCCTATTTCAGAAAATTATTATCTGATTCAATTACACGGTGTTCCTAAAAATTGGAAAACAATAGGGATTGACTTTGGCTATAATGCTACACAGAAAGCACCAACGACTGTAGAACAAATTGAAGAACAAAGTCAGCAAAAACAAACAGATAGATCACAACAAACTTCTTTTTATTGGGATGTCAGAAAAAGTAAAACAGACGATGATTTAAAAGAGAAACCTAGAGTAAAATATTTGGCTGATGTGATTGTCATTGAGGAAAAATCAACGAGAGATAAACAGAAATTGCTAGCAAAAAGTACAGAAAAAATTGATTCGGAAATTGTAAGAATAGATGAAAAAGTAAAACAAGAAACGGAAGAATTGATTTACAAAGTTGGAAAAGAAAAAGAAGACTCTCAGACTAAAATTGCTCAATTAGAGCGTGAAAAAGACAAGTATATTGAAGCAAAAAGTGGGATAAAGAAAGAAGAAAAATTACTTGATGAGAAGCTTGAAAAGTTGAAGGAAAGAAAAGAACAATCAACAACTAATTAGGCAAATTAAGGGGTGCTAAACAACTGCTAGTAGGTGCTAGAGATGTGCTATAAAGGGTGCTAGTTTGGTGCTAGTTACTGCTAAATACGTGCTAGTTTAGGTGCTAGAAACGTGCTATATGGTGCTAAAAAGGTGCTAGTTTGCATGAAGTTACCTGCTAGCCAAGTGCTAGTGGCGTTCGTTTTTGGGTCCCACGGGAAAGCCTTGCACTGCAAGGCGGGTCAGCTTGTCTGACCCCCATTTCCCCTTATGCTCTTCCGAAACACAAAGCGCAATTAAGCGAATACTAGAGAATAAATAAGAAAAATGTCGTGTAGTGATAAAAAATAAGCAGATCAAAGACTAAAAAATGGCTGAAAGGTAAGAGAAAAATGACAGAAAAACAAGTCATAAAAATAAGAGATGTAGATAAAGATATAGCAACTAGACTGGTAACAGTGGCAAAAGAAAAAGACTACGCTAGTCGAGATGAAATGTTACGAGATGTGCTGAAGAAAATCGCGTACGAAGAGTTCCAATTAGAATCAGAATTACGTTACCAGGCATTTACAAAAGATGTCGTTGAATCAATGCAACTTGGAATGGATTTAATGGTAAGGGAATTCTTTCGTCCAGCGTCGAAATTAACTGAAAGGGAGAAAGAAAATGGATGAAAAAAAGAAACCGAAAAACATATACATGACAGACAAAACAAAAGATCGTTTGAGTCGAATTGCTGCAGAAAAGCATATGCATTTAGGTGACTTAATTGATTATATGCTAGATGTCATTGAAAACAAAAACGAGAATAATATAGACGAGCTTTTAACCCTTCAAAAACAGAATAAAAAATTATTATCTGTCATTGAAACACACACAGAGTTGACGACAATTCTCTTCAACGAATTAGCAAGAACTATGCAATTAGAAATTAAAGATGAATCGGACTCACTTGGTGTAACCCAAGCGAAAAAAATAGTACAAGAGCGACAAGAAAACCGAAGAATCCAAGCAATGAATTCGGCAAAATATTCCCAGTCGGTTGTAACAAATGAATAAGAAAACGGCGGGCATTATTCTTACGAGTGCGTTCGTTATGCCAGGTACAGATACGTTCAAAGAATATCTTGACTATATGGAAAGAAGTGAAGCGACCAGGAACGAACATTTTGATCAATTCAATGCCTTTTCACCTGACAATTCAATGGATAGTATTGCGGCAGTTGAAGGTTCAAATGAGACGATGTTCTCAACCTATAATGACTACATGTCAAACCCGAAAAAAACGTCAGCTTTGTTTACGAATAATTATGACCAAGCGCCAGAAGAAGTTATCCGATACATGAAAGAATACTTCGAAATGGCTCAAGAAAATAAATCACCTTTATGGCAATTAGTTTTTAGTTTTCGGAACGAGTGGTTGATTGAAAATAACTATCTTGATCCAGAAACAAATCAATTAAAAACGCAACATATTTACCAGGCCACAAGATTAGCTATTGCTGAATTAGAAAAAAAAGAAGGGTTAAAAGGAGAGTGGACAGGTGCAGTCCACTACAATACGGATAATATTCATGTTCATGTCGGATATGTTGAAAAAAATCCAACAAGAGAATGGATCTTCTACAAGCACCCGAAAGAACCAAGTAAAACTGGCTGGCAGTTTAAAGGAAAATTTTTACAGAAGAGTATTAAAGCGACAAAGCGAACATTTGTGAATGAACTGATGCAAAATAAAGAACAATTGTCTATGTTAGAAACGTACGTCACACACCAAAAAAAGTTGGCTGAATCATGCAAAGAACAGTTTACACAAGGAAAGTATGAGCAACTATTTACGGATTTACTTCAAAAGCTGCCAAGCAATCAGTATTTCTGGAAATATGGCTTTGCAGAACGTCATAAATTTAAACCAGAACTAGATAAAATAGTGGATTTGTTTATGGAAACAGATGGGAAAGAAACAATGGATGAAATTCTTCCGCGTCTACAAAAAATTTCTGATGATTACGAAGAAGCGTATGGAAATCCAAGGAACGAACCAACTTATCTTGATAAGCAGCTTTACGGAAAAAGTGGATTATATTCACGAATTGGAAACATGATTTTACAAGAAGCAAAGAATTATCCGGAACTTCTTGCTAAAAGGAAGACTGGTTTGATGAATGAGTCAGATTTTGAACAATTTAATTTTGAAACAGAGATAGAAAGCGAAGGATTAATTGAGCCATTTGATTCATTAGAAATGACCATGCCACAAGAAGAAAATGCAGAAGAAAGTATGATTTATGATGATGTTTTACCTCATGAACTTTTAGAAGAGAGTCATGAGGAAGTTAATAATATAGAGGAACAAATAAAAGTAAAACAATCAGAAAATAAAATGGATCAGGCATTGAAGACGTTACATGATTACTTCACTGAAAGAGAAGAATCGAAAGATAGCAGAAACTTAAAGATAGTGGATCAATTAAAGGCAGAAAAAGAATCCTCAAAAAAAGAAATTCGGGGTATGTTCTTACATGAAGTTGAGGGTAATCAATTTGCCGAACCGGTAAGTAGTTTTACTCATGAGACTTTAGGTAGAAAAATTATTCTTCCAAGTAAAAATAAAGCACACTATATTTCGATAGAAACTTCTAAAGACAAGGAAGTAGATTCAAATTTACAGAGTTTTTCAGGAAATAATCAACGTGCAATCTTGCAACAAATACCTACTGCAACACATGTCTTAGGGGAAAAGCAATGGCAATTAAACAATCGCCAGATAAGAGAAGATGAAATTGAAAATGCCATAAAAATTGTGACCATTAAAAAAGATGAATCAGGATCATTTGTTTTTGAGACAAAAGATGTTTACGATATTTCGCAAACAGACAAGCTTCCCAAAAAAGAGAGGAATGCAAATTATAAAATAGAAAAAGCAACAGAAAAAAATGGCCAAAAGAGAGTCACAAAAGTGTCCAACAGAAAGCCTGTAGTCTCACATAAAAAATCAGATTATGAATTCAAGAAACAATTAAGACAATTGAGAAAATCGTGTGAGAGAAGTGTCCAACGTTATTTAAATGAAAAAGCATATCAAGAATTAGAGCAAAGTATGAATATCTAAAAAATAAATAGGAATTGTAAGAGGATAACGAATAGTTATTCTCTTTTTTTATTCAAAAAAGAAAGAGGATGGAAAAATGACAGAAAATAAATCTAGGTTTGACTTCTCAGATTTTTATGAAGAAGGTTTTGAAAAGACCGAAAATTTAGAGCAAGCGATTTATGTTTTTCAAGATGGGACTTTATGGAGTGGCTATTCAGAAGGCGGAGATGGTTACACGAGAGATGTTGATCATGGATCTATTGAAGCTTTTTTTAAAGATAGTTCTATTGATCGGTATCACCCTGACTTTCATTCATTAAAGTTAGAAGAATTAATTCAGATTGTTCCTGAAACACGTACAGTATTAACAGTGATGGATAATCATTATTCACAAGAACAAGTTGAGGTATTGAAGCAGTTAGAGGAGGAGAATTTTATTATTGAACAGTTGGAAAATACTCTACAGGTGGGAGCTGAAAAGCTCAATTTAGAAGAATATCAAGAAGGCGTTTTTGAGGAAGAAACCCCAGAAAGTTATCTCTACGATATTGATATTGTCGAAGAAAACGAAGAAATAGTTCAAGCATACAATCACTTTTTAAAAAATATAGAATTGGATTCCTTGTCAAACGGCAATAATGAGTATAATGCTTATAATTTAACTATAGATATTCCTGGTACAGCCGAAGAAAAATTCCGAAAAGAGTTAACAGCTAGACTTGAAGAGAGGGAATTGTTCTTTAATCAGCAACTAAGTATAAATGCAATATTGAAAGAAAACCTAATAAAACAATATAAAGAACACACACCAGAACGCTTTATCTTTGAAGACTATAATTATGAAATTGCAATTAATGGTTATTATGCCAATGAGATGAATGATGTTCTAGAATTAGTTGGTGAAATAGATTCAGCTGACAAGATGCTGGACGTTTTAGAAAGTGTAGGAGGGTTGATGACATTTGATAAAGAGACACAGCAAGAAATAACAGACGCTATCCAAAAACTATTAAACAATTCTGATTATGAAACGCATGATGGATTAGGGGACCGTCGTCTTGTTGCGGGTCCTTTAAAGCAAAATATGGTAACTGAGAATATTGATGTACTAATAGTAGATGAACATAGATTACCAACTCACTATCATTTGATGTATGATTCCATAGAAAATGAATGGACAACAACGGAAAATATAACAATTCCACCAGAAAAACTTGATTATTTAGCAACTATTATTGATGAGTATGGAATTGACGATGAGTATGAAATTGAACATGAATATGCGATGGAACAACCTGTTTTTGGTATGAAAGCAATGAATAAACTTATAGAAAACAGCTACAGACAACCTTTACCTGAAAAAGATAGACCGTATATTGAAGAATTTTCTAGGAATGCGACAATTAGTCATGAATTGACATTTGATGATTTTGACATGGAATATACAGAATATAAAGTAAATGGAAGCCCTTTTTATTACAAATATGCAGCACTTGATTATGAAGATGAAAAAAGCATTCTGTCTGAAGCGCTCACAGAACACTTGATGAAAGGAAATATTACAATCTCCGAAATTTATGGTGATGATGAAATTGAAAACTTATCGCCAGAAACGCAAGAGTATTTAAAAAGAAGCACAGAACAAAGTATTGTTTTAGATGAAATAGAACAAGTAGAAAATGAAGAATCAAAATATTCAAGAAAAGAGCAATTGGTAGAACAAGAAAATCAGTTAGGTATGGGATACGAATAGATATCAGTGAGCAATGAAGAAGATTCTAGTAATTTTTTTAAAATAGGAAAGGCGAACGCCTTTCTTTTTTCCAGCGCGCCTTAACGGCGGTGGCGGTGGGAGTTTGGCGCGCTGGAAAAAACGCTCTTTTCTTGATTTCTAATCAAGAAGATACTCGCTGAAAGCGAGTATCAGTCTTGTCTTATATTATGATGATAAGGCGTGCTGTAAATTCTCTTGCCATTGTCTGACTGCTTGTTTTATCTTTTCTGGTACTTCCTGACGGTTACATTTTCCTTGTATTTGTGTAACCTGTTGATTTCGGTACTCTAATGTGAAGTAAGGCAAATTTGGCTCTTCTTTTTTCCGGATAAATACAATCGTTGTTGCCCCCTGTTTATGTTGCTCTAGATAACGTTGACTTCCCACACAGTGGTGTAAAATACTTCCCTCTTGTACAATCTCTTGTAATGAGTGAGGTGTGAGAAAAAGCAAGTCGTCAATCTCTGCTTCAAACACTTTGATTTGCTTTTTCCTTTCTTCGTACTCTTTTTCCTCAATCTCGCTTTTCAGAAGATTCAACGTATTCACAGCATTATCATGGGCTACTTGTAAATTCTCTGGATAAAGAACCGTGTCATCATTGAGTGGGGTGTCTAATTCTTCCAACATGTGTAAGTAGTCCATATAATAGTCAAAACGTTCGCCCTTTCGTATAAACCACTTTTGAAACTTGGTTAAGTTCACCTCTTTCGGTAATTGCTTAATTTGCGAATAGTGCAAATACTTTTCTATTCCGTCTATCATTGGGGCGTTTCGTTCTTTTAACGTATTTTCTAACATGAGTTCTTGAAACGTTGGATTGTTTGCTTTCAGTTTGTGTTTATTTGCTTTTAACCATTTCTTTGTGATTACTCTCATATCTGCTTTATGAAAATACAGTCCAAAAATGTTGCGATAGTCGTCAAAAATGATTTCATTCGCTAGGGTTGTGGCACCTATCTTTTGTAAAAACTCAATTTCGTTTCGGTATTTGTAAATATGAGCTAGTTCTTGACGTTCTATTTCAGGTAACTGTAGGTATTTTAATTCGGATATAGTGGTTAGTTTTTCTTGCCAGTTATTTGGATAGAATACTGTATTTGTATAAGCACTACTCATAAAACCATAATTTGACAACAAGCCCTCATACCAGTAACCATTACGGCAATGGGCTTTAAGGTGGGTATCCTTTGAAAAACGTTCAAGATTTGAGTGTTCATAGATAAGCGTTTCTTTACCGTCTTTTATTGTTTGCCAATAACAGTGGGATTGAATTTCTATTCGCTTTTTACTGACAAGGATAACACCGAATGAATAAAATTTTGTAGGATAAGAGAGCTTCGATCTCTTAGTTAATCGCTTTTTGATAGTAGGGCAATTCTTGCGAGAACTCGCAAGAATTGTCTCCTTTTTGTTTTTCCATTCATACGTGGGTATTTGTGATGTACACCAATCAAAAAATGCTTTGGGTGGGGTTAGTGGTTTTTGTATTTCCCGATTCATATTCATTATAACTCGAACAATTTAATTTGTTCGTCCACCTCTTTTCTTTGAGGTTTAGGCTCTTCTTTTTTTGTCGGTTGCTTTTTGGCAGTCGTCATTACCTTTCCGATGGCTTTTATTTCGGGTAGTTTATCAAGCATGAAATATTCCTTTATCCAATTAAATGCTACCTCGTCTGGCACCATAGCACTTGTTTGGTTTTCTGCTTGTTCTTTGGCTTTTCCCATGCAGTAAGTAACAGCGCCTTTTATGGTTCTATCTTCCTTTAGAATACCTTGAAAAAGGAATTCATCATTTTGGTTGCATAGCCAATTATGGATATATTCGACTGTGTCGTCATGCTCGGTTTCTAGTTCTTTTAGCATTTTTTCAAGTGCTTGTTCTTGTGCATTCAATGTACTTGTTAGGAAAAAGCGTTCATAAGAAAGTTTGTCACTAATTACTAGCCACTTATATTTATTCCCTTGGTCTATTGTTTCGTCAATTGTTAGATAAAGGGAAGAATAGTTGCCGTCTGGGTCTTTAATCGCAATGGTGGCTTGTTCTGGTAGCTTTTCAAGATAAGAAAGCAACGTCACGACTGGATAAAGAGCTACTTCATAATTAGGATAGAAACATAAAAACTGGAAGTTTTTTCCGTTTCTTTCAATGCTTTCTTTTCTGAAAGCTACACTGATATAACCTTGTGTATCGTCAAAAATAGTAGTTGCTAGATTTGGGTTGTATTGTTTAAGTGCATGTATCAATTCTTTTACGGTTTGTATATTTTGAAAGTCCATAACGTTCCCTCGTTTCTTTTGTTAGCCCAACCTCTTATGAATAAGAGGTTGGGGCAAATTCACTTGTCAAAGGTCTTGAGTTACGTTATACTTGAATTACAAATTTATTCAGGTATAACTACCAATTCTTTAGAAATCTTTTGTTAGCCGCAAAAGGTTTCTTTTTTTGTCTTTTTTTCGTGGAAATACTTTGATAATGGTTCAAAATCTTTCATATCTCCATTGCAATTCATGGTACTTACTAGCCACTCTCCAGACTGACGTTGTGCATATAAATAGCCGTTGTTATCAGAGCCACGATAAGGTGTAAAGGTTACTTTCCCTTCAACGAGTTCCGTCCAACCGTCAATTCGGTCAAGGTCAGTTAGCGTGAGGTATTGTTGTTCTCTTATTTCTTCTAATGATTGTGCAAGATACATTTCTGTTTCTGGTCGAACATATAAACAAAACTCGTGCCAACCACAACAAGTTAGTTCCCGACAGCCGACATTGTCGTATTCGTAAAGTACGTTTTCTTTCACGCCTAAACATGACAGGCCTTTTTTCTGATTGATAACTTTTTGAATTTTTTCAGGGTCTTGGTAATGTTCATATAAAACAGCGCCTACGCCCTCTATATAACCGTCCCAGTGACAATATATGCCTTGATACGTTCCGTCTGCTTGTTCTTTAAAAATTGCTGTTCGTGTTCCCATAAAAGCTCTCCTCTTTCGTTGTTTTAAATGATAAACTCTGTTGCTTCGTGATTATCTTCTGTCAAGATAATTTCTTGGTCGTAATACATGTTAGAAACCAATTCATGTGCCTGTTCTTCGCTTTCAGCAAATACAGAAACAGCTACCTCTAAGGTTTCAACAATTGTCACACAGTATTTTTTCTTTTTTTCTGACATATTTATACGTCCTTCCATTCAATGTGATTTAAAAAGAATGCTAACTGATTCAAACGATTATTGGCATTTTTCAGACAACCATAGTTTAGTAACAATGTAGGCGTATCATTTTCAAGAATGGCTTTATTTAACTTCTGATATTCTTTACGTGCCTGCTCTAGCTGATTTTTTAGCTGTGGGTCGTTCATTTTTACTACTTCCTTTCTGGTTTTGATTTTTGTTTTCGAGCAACCATTTTTGTCTGGCGTGAGGGAGGGAAGCTGTTCGCTTCTTTGGCTCATGCTAGGACGTGGGACACTATCCTCCTTTCGTTTTTAGATTTGATTGTTCATTTTCGCCAGTATGTTTCGGTCGGTTGCTGTGCCGAGAAAGAATCATAGACACCAAGAAAAGACAAGGGCGAACGGAGTGAGTTCATATACCCTTGTCTTTTCGACTGGCTATGATACTGTAACAAACAGCGACTGACCGGGGCATACGACAATGAGCGGTCATAAAACTATTGAGAGGACACACGTCCGTAAAAGCATGAGCCAAAGAGGCGAAATTTTAATGCACTTAAAAGAACTAGACGCAAAGCGGCTAGTTCTTTCTTTTGTTTTGCCTTGCTTTAGCAAGGCATTTCTTTCGAGCGGCGGTGGCGGTTGGAGCGAGATAGAAATAAACACTAAACAAAGTAATTAGGTATGAAAAAATGGAAAGACGATTTTTCAGTGAATAGTCATAAAATAAACTAAGAATTTTATATAAAAAAATAAACGAGAATAAAAGAAGGGAGTTCTCTTTTATCTTCGTTTATTTTTTGCGTATTCCTTTAAATCGTCTACGTGATACAAGCGTACAGTAGGTCGTTCACCGTTTACATGTTTAATTTCAAAGTAAGGCTTAATTGCATTCAATTTTACGGATTGTGTGAAGGCATTTAATGATTGGCCTGTAATTTTTGCAGCACCTTGTTTATCTACCACATTGTTTTCTAAATAAGTTAAAACTTCTTCACGAGAAAGATCTTTCATTGAATTACCCTCCTATATATACTATACAAAATATAGTATATAAAAAACCAAAATTTGTCAATATTCCTCATTATTATACTATGCATTGTATACAATGTATGGTATAATAATTATAAAGATAAACAGAAATGAGGGATTCAATTGAATTTAGAAAAAATGAAAATGGAAGCAAGAAAAAGAATGAAGATTTTAGGTATTCATGAACCAACAATTGCACAATTTATTGAGGAAGGAAAAATTAGTTTTTCGGGAAAATCATATCTAGGCGCCAACTATTGGATCAACGAAGAACGAAAAAAAGCAATCGAAATTATCGAGAAAGAAAACAATATACTTGTATACTATGCGATTGAACAAAAGTATATGGGGGATATAACAATGTTGTACTTGTTTTATATATCTCCGTATGAAGAGGACTGGGAATTGGACCATCAAAGTATTGTAGAGAATTACCAATACACTTACGGATTAAACGAAACGGATCCGTTCCTTTCAGAGTTTGGTGAAATCAAGTTTAAAAATATGTTTGGTGGTTTAGTAAAACAGTAAATATTTAGAAGTGATAGTACCAGTTGCTATCACTTCTCAAAAAATAATAGAAAGAGGTTTTTTAAATGATTAATAATGTGACTTTAGTAGGAAGACTTACAAAAGACTGTGATTTGCGTTATACGTCAAGTGGTGTAGCTGTTGCGGCTTTTACACTAGCAGTTAACCGGAATTTTACAAATCAAAATGGTGAACGTGAAGCAGACTATATTCAGTGTGTGATTTGGCGTAAGCCTGCAGAAACTTTAGCAAACTATACACGAAAAGGAACATTGATTGGTCTTGTGGGTAGACTTCAAACACGTAACTATGAGAATCAACAAGGACAACGTATTTATGTGACAGAAGTGGTTGTAGAAAGCTTCCAATTGTTAGAGTCAAAAGAAGTTAGTCAACAACGTGGTGTTAACGCTTCTAACCCTACACCAGTTGGACAGCAGGCAAGCAATGCGCAACAACCCTTTCCAGATTTAGAAGGTAGTTCTATTGAGATTTCAGATCATGACTTACCGTTTTAAGGAGGATTGATTCATGGGTAATGAAAATTTACAAAAAATATATGCAGACAGTACAAAGAAACGTACAGCACAACAAACAAAATGGGAACGAGCTGTTGAAGGATTAACGTTTGATAGGTTAGAAAAAAAGAAAATCGATTATGTATTAAAACGGAAAAAAAGTTAGGGAGTTAGGAAATGAAACTATTTATTGGAAAAAAGTGGCTGCTGTTAGCAGTAGCCACTTTTCTATTATCAGGATGTACAAATGTTGAACAAAAAGCACAAGATTTTGTTCAAGAACTAGAACAAGATGTTTATGAAGGTTTTTTTCAAACTATTTCAAATGATCAACGTATACCAGCTGATTTTGTTCGTCACGTAGACGGTGACACAACGGTTTTGAAGATTGAAGGCAAAGAACAGAAAGTACGCTTTTTATTAATCGATACACCGGAGACCGTCAAACCAAACACAAAAGTTCAGCCGTTTGGCTTAGAAGCTAGCAAACGTACAAAAGAGCTTTTGTCTACTGCTGCAGAAATTACTTTTGAATATGATCAAGGGGATAAAAAAGATCGTTACGGTAGAGCGTTGGGGTATATTTTTGTAGATGGAACATTACTACAAAAAACACTTGTGAGAGAGGGATTAGCACGTGTGGCTTATGTCAAAGAGCCTAACACTAAGTATCTACTAGAATTAGAGGAAGCACAAGAAAAGGTTAAAAATGAGTCACTCGGAATCTGGAGCATACCAGGATACGTAACTGAAAGAGGGTATAAATAAAGAAGATGAACGAGCAAATAAGTTTGTTTGATTCAGACAATGATAAACGATATCAATTTTATGGACACTATTGTAGTGACGATTGGTCTACTAAAACAGCAATGGTGAATGGTGTTTCTGATATAGTGATGAGTTTTAGCATTGAACTTTCCAAAGATGAACTGAAAAAAATATGCAGAGATGCAATCAAAATAGTCAGGTTTAAGTATGGATACTCCATTAAGTTCTTTAAAAATAATGTAAAGAAAGAATTGTTTATCAGGTTTGATAACTACACAACGAGCAAAAAACGAGATGTCTTTGAACATATAAATTTATATTTTTAAATGGAAAGTATACTGGAAATGTTCACGTGGTGGAAATCACATATATCACTGATTATGCGCAGCAAGATAATTTTGTGGTCTTGGGGATCAAATAAGGGGGTTAAGTAATGAAATCAGAATTGAATTCAATAAAAGAAGAAAGAGGACATAACGGCTCAATTGTAATTGCTACTCCCAATGTACCAGTAGAATGGCCAAGTACTACTCTACTTACCACAAAAAGAACACATAAAGATAGTAGAGTGAAGAAAGTGGCTTTAACCTTTGATACAATGGAATTAGTTCAATGGTTACGGAAAACAGCGGATGAATTAGAAATTACGCATAACAACCAATTAAATGGAATACAATAGTAAAAATAAGAATTAATGGAGGGAATACTATTTAACAAAAAGGATGGATCAGAATGGCTATAAGAAAAGGTAATAAGCGTGCACAATCTAATTTAAATTTAAAACAACAAGAAGGGTTAAAGTATCTCAAAACAAAATATAGAAAAAGCGAATCGAAAATTCTTGCTATTGGTCTCGAAATGTTACTAGAACAAGAACAAGCAGGTTTGTTAATTCCAAAACTTTATAAAAGGTGATTACTAAATACGTCACCTTTTTATTTTTCGTAAAAAAAGTGACGTAACTTTTTGATATCGTTTTCTTTTTAACTGTTCGAAAGCATAGAAATGTTTGGCAAATGTATAACTAAGTGATAATATTTTATTGAAATGATATTTAGAGTTGTAATAGATACAACTTAATATTTTGGGGAAAATAAACTAAGGTAAGAATGGAGAATAAAATGAAATTTATAATGTTATGTGTACTTGTTTTAGTTTTTTCGGGTTGTTCTAACACAGAAAAAAATAAAGAAAATCCGCCAATAAAAGAAAGTACTAGCTCGTTATATAAAACAAATTCAAGTAAAACGAATACAACTGAAACGAATAGTAGCACTGTAAATAAAAAAGAGGATAAAAGCTCGATAAGTGAATCGTCAAAGAAAGCTAGTGAAGAACAAACAGTTACAACTTCAAAAAATGAAAGTACGAATGAATTACCAAATACTGTGCAATCAGGAAATCAATCTGTGGATGCGCCATATGCTGTATCATTACAACAAATAGCAGAACTAAAAACGTTTGACCAACCCTATATGAGTGGCTCATTTGCTGTAGATTTGAGGTTAGATAATGCTAATGACACTAAAGGCGTGCTTACTTTTCACTCACGCTCTCGTAAAGAACCTGAAAAAATAGAAACTAGAGAATCTTCATTTGTTGTAAATACAGTACCAACAAAAGAAATCAGAGTATTTTCCAATAATAAGATTGGTTCAGGAATAAGAACTGTAAAAGTGAATACAGAAATTATATGTGATAACCAAGAGAAAATGTATTTATTTAAAAATAAAGAAGGGTCTATATCTCTAGCAACCGAAAACCACGTTGGAAATGTTTCAGAAGATCAATTAGATGTTATGATGGAGAATTTGCAAAATAACTAACATATCATTATCAAATAATTTACTAAAAGTAGAAAATTAATAATTTTCTACTTTTTTTTTGTCACAAAAAAGATTATTCAACCACATATATTGGCGTATACGAAAAAAGTCGCGACAAAAAATATGAGGTGAAGTTTATGAATTACAGTCAAAAAGCAATCGATCTTTGTAAAAAGTACTCAAATTTTTCATTAAAAGCTGTAGCAGGAAGAAATGGAATTTTATCTATTGGCTATGGTCACTTTACAAATGAAAAACATCCGATTAAACCAGGAATGGTCATTACAGAGAGCCAGGCTACTCAGATATTACGTGATGATCTAAATGAACATGCAGCATTAATATCTAAACTTTTAGCAATTAAAGCTACTCAGAATCAATTTGATGCATTAGTTTCTTTCTCTCATTCTAAAGGATTAGGCTTTTTACCAAGTTCAGATATCATGCATTTTACGAATAACAAAGAATTTAATTCGGCTGCAAGAGAAATGAAATTGTATGTCTATGATATTGGAAGCATTAAATTACCAAAACTTGTTGAACGAAGAAACGCTGAAACAGCCCTTTATCTTGAAGGTGCCTCTGGTAATGAGGAAACAACAAATCACGCACGTATTGGTTTTGATGTAATGATTCGTTGGATGGAACAAAAAAAAGCTCAACATATAACTTATAGTATGGATTACCGATTAGGACCAAATTCTTATGATTGTTCAAGTGCTGTGTATTTTGCATTAAAAGAGGCAGGGTTTATTGATCCTTCAACTTTTCCTGGAAATACTGACTCCTTATTTGGTCAGTTAGAACGCGTTGGATGGTCGCAAGTTCCTTTAGTAGGAGGAAAATATCATGTACAACGAGGTGATATTTTTATTTGGGGAATCAGAGGTAACTCTGGTGGTGAACTTGGCCACACGGGAATTTTTATAGATGATAAAGATAATATTATTCATTGTACTTGTGGCTGGGATGGAAATAAATGTTCAATTAATGGAATTTCTGTTGATAATCATGATCAAGTATGGGTCGCTTCAGGTCGTCCACCAGTTACAATTTACCGTTTTGGAGGTGCTTCAAAACCATATCCTGGAGATTCTTCTGGTTCAAAAGGAGATTCAGTGAATCCTTCAGCGGGTGTATTTTATCCAAGTATGAGATTACCGGTAAGTGGTGATACGGATCCTAATAGTCCGGCTTTAGATTACTACGAAGCTGGTCAGGCTATTGTTTATGATAGTTATGTTTTTGCTAACGGCTATGCATGGATTAGTTACGTTGCAGGTTCAGGATTGCGCCGTTATGTGGCAGTAGGACCAGATGATGGTCGAACAGACACTGTATGGGGAACAGGATTTTTAAATAATACCCCTTCAGGATCGGGTTCAAATACGGGAAGTGCATTGAGTGGTGTATTTTATCCTAGCATGAGATTACCAGTAAGTGGTGATACAGATCCAAATAGCCCAGCATTAGATTATTATGAAGCTGGTCAGGCCATTATCTACGATAGTTATGTTTTTGCCAATGGTTATGCATGGATTAGTTATATTGCAGGTTCAGGATTGCGCCGTTATGTGGCAGTAGGACCAGATGATGGTAGAACTGACACTGTATGGGGAACAGGATTTTTTGATAATGGTGGAGATCCTGGTTCACAGGCACACCCTAATTCTATTGGGTTGGTACCTAAAGCAGGTAATTTTGTTCCAAATCGCAAGCTTCCGGTCAGTGCTGACACCGATCCAAATAGTGCTGCATTAGATTATTACGAAGCAGGTCAGTCAATTGGCTATGACAGTTATATTTTCGCAAATGGCTATGCATGGATTAGTTATATTGCAGGTTCAGGATTGCGCCGTTACGTGGCAGTGGGACCAGATGATGGTCGAACAGACACTGTATGGGGCAAAGGATTCTTTAATTAGTACAAATTATATTGCTTTAAACACTAGTTATTAGTGTTTAAAGCAATATTTCTTAAGATAAAGCATTAAGATCATTGAAAACTAAATACACACCTATATGAAATCCATTACTAACGTAATTATTTTATGTCACAAAATGGATATTTTCATTACATACATTTATAAAAATAGAAGGTAGTGATTATGTGGAATTTTGGGCAGAAGTAACTCGGTTATCAGATATCTATAGGTTTACAAATAAGGAAGAAGATTTGATAAATGTAATGGAGTATATGGAAAGATATATAGGTGTATCTGCAAAAAATGCAAAGCATAGAAGTGAACTCTATAAGCTTTGTATCCCGTATGAAGATTTTATAAGTTCTTTTGATTTGGCCGTATGGGAAGCGCTTGAAACATATGCAGGACAAGAAAAAGTAGAACATACTTTTAAAAATATTGTTCTTTTTAGAATGAATCTTGCTGAAAAAAGTGTGTGGCGATTATACAAAAGCAATACATGTGATAGCGCTGACAAAAATGGTATTTCTTATGACTCTGCACGTTGGAATGAGTTAGATAGTAATACGTGTCAACAAAAAGATGCAGGAATAGATATAGAAGAAGCGATTTGCTATAAAGAGATGCTAAAAAACTATATAAAAAAATTTCCTAAACAAAGCAAATTTATCCTTTTGTTGTTACAAGGATATACGTCATGTGAAGCTTCAAAGCTATGCCAATGGGGTTCCAACTACGATGAAAAGAGTAGAAAGAGAGCACAAAGAACGAAACAACATTTTAAAAAGTTTCTAAATGAAATGCTGTGTGAATCTTTATAAACATACAGATAAGGAGAGTTCTATGGATAAGATACAAGAACTGATTATTCATATGGGACTAGAAAGTAACCATATGTTTATTCTAGCAATGATTTGCTGCGCAATGATTATTGATTTCTTATCAGGAGTTTTTGCCGCAAAAATGAATCCAAAAATAGACTTTCAATCAAGAATAGGAATCAATGGAATTTTAAAGAAAATAGCTGCACTAATGTTACTCATATTCTTTATCCCGTTAGCAATGACTATTCCAGGAAATACAGGTACAGGATTACTCTATGTACTCTACTTTGGATATTTATTAATGGAAATTCAATCAATATTAGAAAATTATCAAAAAATAGGAATCGATGTTTCATTGTTTCAGAATTTCATAAACAGATACAGTAAAAGTACGATGGATAACAATAAAACAAATAATTCAAATGAAAAAGAAAAGAAAGAGGAGAAATAATTATGAAAAAAAGTCTATTTATTTTAGGAACAATTTTGTTAACAACAATTGCAGTACAAACAGGAATTGAGACATACGCTAGCAATAATTCCTTTAATCAGGAACAGATTGAATCAAAGGCTAGTAAGCCAAAAACACAATATTCAGAATTAGAATTTGATACGCACGAAGAAGCAAAAGATAACATTCAAGTAATCCCAGAAAAAAGTGGGATCCCAGTTGATTTGGGGAATAATATTATTGGCTATCAAGAAGGCGGAGCTGGTTCTCGTTTTATTACTTTCCATATCAAAAATTATGGTGTTTTTATTCGTACAAATTCAATTTTAGGGCAAGACAACGTTGCTTTATCTAAGGAAGTTGCTCAAATTTTATTAAGTATTGAAAAATATCCGGAAACGGATCGTGGATTAATTCGGGCAGATTTTGCTTCGGGGATGATGTCAATTACTTGGGCGTCAGATACGTTCGTAAAAAGTGTTACTAGCTCTGATTTACGAGTAAGCATTGAAAAAGCTTTAACAAAATAAATTTATAAAGTACAACAAATTTGGAAAGTGAGGTATTAACAAATGGATGAAATGGTTTTAGGTACACAAAAATGGTTAAATAAGACGTATGGAAATGTTTCTGGGTTCAATAAAGTACCAGAAAATGGGAAAACGGGTTGGCCAACTATCTATGGATTACGTCGAGCATTGCAAAAAGAAATGGGAATCCAAGAACTATCAGATAATTTTGGTCCTACCACGGAACGTTATTTTAAAGAAAAAGTAGAAAAACAGTTAAATGAACGTTTTGGGGCAGGCATTGGAAATATTGTGAAAATAATGCAAGGTGGCTTTTGGTGTAAAGGGATTAATCCTTACGTTTCTGGAACTGAAGCAGTTGATGGGTTAATGACAGGTCTCACAACATTAGCGATTAAAAAATTTCAAGAAATGGCAGGATTAGCACCTAGTGGGTATATGAATGCAATGTTAATGAAAGCCTTACTTGATATGAGTGCATTCGCGTTGGTGCCAGGAGGGGACAAAAATATTCGGTCAATGCAACAATCTTTAAATGCTAAGTATAATCGTTATTTTGGCTTGTTGCCATGTGATGGTGTGTATCAAAGAGACACGAATAGTGCTTTAATTTATGCACTTCAAGCAGAGATGGGTATGGATGAAAACACAGCAAACGGATTTTATGGACCAGGAACAACGGCTAAGACACCAACATTAACAGTTGGATCTACTGGTAATTTCGTAAAAATTCTACAATGGGCGTTGTATGTAAATGGATTTAATCAATCTGCAGTATTTAGTGGTTCATTTACCTCTTATATTGCAGCTGAAGTAGAAAACTTCCGATTATTTATGAATCTACCCCCCTATAACACTTCCGCGGATATGACTGTAATCAAAGGTCTTCTATCAAGTGCAGGAAATACTGATCGTGCAGCCAGTGCTTGTGACATGGCTACTCAATTAACGAAACAACAAGCACAACTAATTAAAGACAATGGGTATTCTATTGTTGGACGTTATTTAACAGGTAGCGTAGGAGTGGGAGCAAATAAAAAAGATAAAAATCTGACTCTTGAAGAAATTCAAGCCATTACTAGTGTGGGGTTAAGTATTTTTCCTATTTATCAAGATGGCGGATGGGAAGAAAGCTACTTTAACGAAGGAAATGGGTTAAGAGATGGATCTTTAGCGCATAACGCAGCATTTAAACTAGGGTTTCCTTATGGAGCGACTATTTACTTTGCCGTTGATGTAGATATTTTAGATGGTAACATTCCAGGAACGGTCTTACCGTATATCAAGAAAGTAAAAGAATCTTTAGATGCAAATGGTATGTACAAAACTGGAATTTATGGTACACGAAACGTCTGTCAACAAGCAATTGATGCTGGATTTGTTGAACATTGTTTTGTATCTGATATGTCTACAGGATTTAGTGGAAATCTAGGTTTTCCAATGCCAAAAGAGTGGGCATTTGATCAATTCTATGAACATAGTGAATTAGGGTTTCCGATTGACAAAGTGGCCGTATCTGGAAGAGACCATGGGACCAAGGCATTTTCTACAACAATCGGTAATTTAATCCAGTTAGAAACAATTAAATTACTGAATGCTTTAGGGAAAAATTTTACAATCAAAGATGTAGGTATTAAGCTTGATACTCCTACACAAATTATTAGTTCACCAACTCTTGATGTTTATTTTAAATCAAGCGCCTCTTGGACACATAAAGTAGATGATTCAGGAATGTCTATTAGTATTAAAAACGGTAAAATTGATACAAAAGTATACGTAAATCCGATAAAAGAGTCTTTGAATTCGTATAAAGATTTACTAAAGAATTATAATGAAAATCAAGTTGATGAAATGCTTAATAAGCTAGCGCCAGTTATTAAAAATGGGTATATTGAAACTGGTTTTTGCGCTAGAAATAATTTAATTGGAACGAAATTGGTAATTAAAAAGGAAATCGGAGATTCTGAAAACAAAGGAACTTTACAACTTGAAATTGAACTATATCCTAAGCCTCTGTTACCAACTGATATTAAAATACCTCAACCCGATTATGATAAAGCATATAGAGATATTAAAAATGGTCATGTTCCACAATTAAATGTAGAAGTTATTCTAAAAGGCGTTCTAATTGGTGCGCTAGCAGTGGTTATTATTATTGGAATAGCTTCGGGAGCAGCAGAATTAGCAGGAGCGATAACAGCATTTTTTGCTGCATTAGCTTAAGTTATTTCTTGTTGAAAAAGAGCAACTCTTTCACAAGAGTTGCTTTTATAATTTGTAAAAGAAAATTTAAATGAGTATAATGAAAATAAATTTAAAGGAGGGAAATTATGAATAGTATTATAGGGGAAATGGATTTGACGAAATACTTTATTCTTTTAATTTTTCCATTTTTTTTACTGTATATATTTAAATTTTTTTTAAATCAATCATTTGTTAGAAAGAGTAATATTCCGAAGAGAGAATTAAAAGAACAAAAAATAAATCTAATAGAGTTACAAAAGAAGAGTTTTGTATACTACAGCTTTTTAATAAATATATATTTTGTTTTGCATTTGGTAATGGTTATTTTTTTAGGGATGTTTTTAGGATCTTTTTATGAATATGGATACTTTACAAATCAATCGAACGCTATATCATATGCTTTTTTGACTTTGGTTACAGCTCTAATTATTTTATTAATCAACTTACTTGTAGCAATTTTAAGAATAAAATTTTTACATACAGATCAAGGAAAACTGTACGTAGAAACACATAAAAATGTATTTTTACTAAATAGTAAGCAAAAAATTGCTTGGTTTTCAATACACATATTATCTGTGATATTGGCAGGTTTTAATATATTATTATTTCTTAATTCTACTGTGTATTAGAATTGGTATTTTTTGTAAAATTTGTGCATTTATAATCTTATACCCGTATTTCAAAGGAGGTCATGTATGACTTTTGACTATAATTTAAAAGAAGATGAATATTTAAAAGCAATTAAGCTATATACTAGAAAATTCACTAAAACCGGTAAGCGTAAAATAAGAATTACTTATTTTGCTGGACTAGTTTTACTGGTTACTTCTGCGTATATGTTTATATCGATATTTAAACAATATCTTTCTTTCAAACAATCACTTCCTGACTACGTAGTTAGAGAACTACTTAATAAATTATTTACGCAAGGTTTTGGATATATATTAATAATTATTATATATCTGTTATTGGGTATTTTTTTTCTATACAGTGCATATACTTATCCAAGTGCTAGGATTATTAACAAAAATACAGACTCGAAAACTTTAGAACCAAGAAAAGTTAATATTAATGACTTGGGAATTGTATACTGGCAAGCAAATAATGAAGCAGATAAAAAATCATATTTTTGGGATGACATAGAAGATGTTTTTGAGAATGAAGAATTTTATTTAATGACAGTTGCCAAAAACAAAATTTTTATTTTACCTAAGAGAATGATTTCTACGAAAATACAAAGTGAATTTATAGAGAAACATGTTACGAAATGAAATGTATCTCTCTATTGACAATTATTAGATGCTGGAAAATGTAAATAAACAAAACATAGAAATCATAATACAGGATTATTTATATATTTTTATAAAGTTTGATATTGTGTAGATTTTATTATAGTTTAAGGAGTGAATAAATATGAAAAGTGTAGTATGGATTTATACAGTAAATACTGATGGAGTTGTGATTAGAAGCAGTGGTTCTGGTATGATGTGGATTAGCTCAAAAAAATTTCAAGATAAACTAAAAAAAGAATTACTACCAGAATGGAATCTATCCATTATTAGTTATGATATAGCTAAAAATGATATACCTGATGCAGATATTATTATGTACAATGAGATGGATATGGCATATCTTGATGAAAAAATCAAGAATACTGGATTGCCTGTATCATATATAGATTTACAAACAAAAAATGCTGATAGTATAAAGAAAAAATTAGAAAAATTTGCTGAAAATAAAATATAATAATAACTACTATAAAATTACTGATGAAAAAGACCAACAGGGTATACCCCAATGTCATTAAGTTAAGGAAAAAAAGTAAATGATAGTCTCAAGTATATCGCTTTTTTCTTATTAACTTGACTAATTTTATATTTTTGAGCAACAAAAAAAAACGTCCTATATGGTATAGTCCAATTTATAATATTAGGCAATACGATATAAAAAACCAACAAATTTCTTTTTTGTTATATTTCTCTGGTCACTCCGATTCTGTCGTATAGGGAGGAGATACCTTCTTATCAAAATTTCTACATTGACGGTTTGATCAAGAAAAAATCTTTTACAAATGCCTATAGCTTGTGTGAAATTAAGCTGATAGAACTGCTTTAAAGGAGCTGATAACGCCACTACCTGAGCAATTTCCATTGAAAAGTTGTATATAATGAGACGAGCGTAAATTTCTTGAATAATAAACTCTAGTTTCTTTGAGTGGAATTGGTTTAAACCTAAGGCATATTTTAATTCTCTAAAGGAAGTTTCAATTCCCCAGCGTAAGTGATAAAGTACTTTTAAATCTTCGCTTTTAAAAGTGAAGGAATCAAGATTCGTGACTAAAGATTCATAGCTATCTTCACTCAACTTAATTCGAACGACCCTCAGACTAACAGGATAGCTTTCTTTGGAATTGGGTGGGAGATAATCAAATTTCGCTTTTTTACGCAAAAATTGATAACTTTTGTCAGCTTTGATTTTATTGGTCTGTCTTCTTGTCAACCAAAGGTTAACCTCTTTATCAAATGTTCCTTTTTGAGGTAATCCAAGTCCTTTAAGAAGACCATTACTTTTGGTATCTTTCACTCGAATTATGAATTTTTGACCACTTTTTCTAATATGTTCGTACACGTTAAATGACTCATGACCACGATCTGCAATAATAATTGTCGGCTTTTCAAAAGTAAACTCATCAACCATTTGACACAAACTGCTCCGTTCGTCTAGCTGTCTAATTTTTTGGAAGTTTACCGATGCATAGTATTTATTTAATGGATCATAAAAAGCATTGAGATGAAAAGATCCTACAGGTTTGTCAAACTTTCCGATGGTGTAGTGGGATTCAGGGTCGTTTTCATCATAAGGGATATTAATATCAGAGCCATCATGAGCCAATAGTTGGTACCCTTTATATTGCTTGTTTTGGTTACTTGAAGGAATGGTCCGGTAGAAGAGTTGTTTGAAAGCTTCAATCTTTATTTTACTTCGAGCCTGGACAAATGCGGAAGCAGTTGGCGTTTGAAGTGTAAAATCAAAATAAGAGAGTAATTCACTAGAAAGACTTTGACCACCGAAAGAGAGAATAATTTTGAGAGTTGTCTCAAAAGATAATTTTCTATTTCGTGAAAAATCAAGCGGAGATTGAGCAAAAATTTCAGGTTGATCTGTAATAGAATGAATATGATGTTCTAAATTTTGTTTTATTTCGTGAGAAGTTTGAAGAGTTTTTGATTTTTTGATATTATTAGACAATAAGGACACCTCCAGAATACGTAACGCTATGACGTTTTATTATTGCTAAAATAATTGTATCAAGAGAGTGTCCTTTTACATAGAAAAAATAAAGTAGGAAGACTTAATTGTTTTCCTGCTTTATTTTTTTTCTTAACTTAATGACATTGGGGTATACTCTGTTGGTCTTTTTTATAATTCAGTTGTTACTAGGTACGTAGTAGGGCATTCAAGTTGGGCAGATGTCATTTGTGTGACTTTTGAGTGTACCCATATATTATTTAAAAAATTTTTGCTTAATGGCCTTTTGCAAGGTAAAATTAACACATCAAAAAAATTTATTATTGATAATTTTACGGATAGAACAGTACAGATAAACTGCTTTTCTATTTAGATACGTTCTAAAAACAACTGATATTGCTTGGAGAATTACGTGAATTTTTCAATTGAACAAGTTTTAACAAAAAAGGAGAGTAAAAATTGAAAATTTTTAATCGTATTAAATCATTAGATACAAAAAAACAAATTAGCACAAAAAAGAAAGAAAAACAGGTTGAATTTCTCAACACAGTTTTAGAAAGAGCAAGAGATCTGATATCAAATGAAAACAATGATGAGATTCATCCGGTTTTTATATTTATAAAGCAATTTTCAGATTACATTTCTATAAAAACAGCAATTTCTTCATTTGAAAACAAACAAACCTTTCCAAAAGACTACATGGAATGCATATTTGAATGTAGATATTCAAAAAATTCTAGTGATCTGATTGAACGTACGTTTTTAAAAGAGATAGTGGGTAGCGATATTGAAATATATCGTAAACACCACTACCGGCATTTTCCAAAGATAATGAAAATTTCATTATCTAAAATCCCTTTGATTGTACAACCATGGAATTCTGATAGAGTTTCTTATAATATCTCAAACGTAGCTACAAATAAAAACCCTTTTGATTTAAAAAAGAATGGTACTATTATGAATACTTATTATTATCCTATAGGATTAGCCATTTGTCATGGGGGAAACCATTCACAATACTCAGCTAAATTAAGAGGAGAAGGTGTTTCCTACGTTGAAGAAATTGTAAACATTGAAAAGTTATATAAATATGTCACTTTTGATGGAAACCAATTCACCTACAATTTTCCTAATTATGATATAGAAATTTATCCCTACAGCGTTGAACCAAAAAATGAAGAAGAATTTTATGCGGGGGTTTTATTTGAAATAGGACGAATATTGTTAGAAAAACCAGAAATATTTCCTAAAGACATTTTAGAAATATTTGAAAATCAAAATATACTTTAAAATATGGGATAGCAGCCGGAATTCAACATTTTTGCAAGATAGAGGAAAAACAATCTATAGAGGTGTCTCATATACAGTATTCCTGCAAATTATCAAACGGAAACGAATACAAAAGAATTAGAAAGGGTGAGATGATGGTAGTAGTGATGAGTATTGATGGAAAACTACCAGTTCCATTGAAAGTACTACAAGATAGAGTACAGAGTAAAGAAGATAAAAAGAGTGGTTTGAAATTGAAATCAAATGAAAAAAAGGAACCAGGTCAAAAATGAGGTTAAAAATTTTAAAGTTTTGGATTTCTGATTTTTTAACAAAAAACGGCATATTGAATAAGACACAAGCTAGTTGTGTAATTTTTATCTAAAAACAAACAGGCCAGAAACTTCTAAATTTTTGACCTGTTTTTCCATAACTTTTAGAGTTCAATGACCTAATTTTGACAGATAAATAATACATATTGAACAAATAAATGAATAAAAATTTTAAAACAGAATTTAAGTAAGAATTACCAAAGTTAGTAGTATTGCAATTAGAATGTTCGCAACAATATTTATCGTAAACCATTTTATATATGGAAACATGATAAAAAGTAGAGAACTCAATTATTTTATGATCTGGTTATTTCTCTTGTGACTAGCCCCATACCCAGAAGTTCTTAACAATAAAAATAGTCAGCCGACCACTGGCTGACTAACTGATATGATAGAGATAACCGTTTTCCGCCAGTTATCTTTTAGGTGTGAAATAGTCAATATTAAAAATCGACAACGCGTCTATGATGAAGACAACAATTGCTAATAACCGTTTATCAACAGTTATTTTAGAAAGAGAGTCAATTTATCCCAGATATAAAATCCCTAAGAAAGTAAAGCAATTATACCATTTAGTAATTATTTTGGGAATAATATATATTTTTAGCAAAGTAATTGCTTGAATGCAGTGAATAGGAATACACATTAAAAAAAGCTAAGACGTTTGTAACCTGATGGTACCATTGCAATAATTTCATTATCGAGCGATTTAGGTGAATATAATAATATATTGTAGCGCTATAACCAAGAAAAAAACAACTAATGGATTTATGATTTAACGTAGTCGAATTCTCACACTCTGTGAAATGTATAATACAAGTGTTTTACTTCAATTTCTGGTAGAATAAAAGTATCTTAAATATGGAGGGAATATCTATGAAAAAAAGTGGAATTATCGTTGGTTTTTTAGCTACAGCTTTTGGTTTAGCTGTCGTTAATAAGATGCATAAGATGAATACTAATAAAGATTCTGTTAAAGGAAAAGCAAAAGAAGTCGCTGGAAAAGTGATAGGAAATGAACAAATGCAGGCAGAAGGAACTTTTGATCAAGTTATTGGGGCTTCTAAAGAAGTTTTAGAGGACTTAAAACAATCTATATCAGGTATTGCAGGAACAGGCACTTCTGAGAAGGTATCTGGGAAAGCAAAGGAAGCTGTAGGAAATGTAACTGGTGACGACAAACAAAAAGCTGAAGGTTTCTTAGAACAAGCAACTGGCCAAGCAAAAGAAGCGATTTCAAATACTAAAGAAAAAGCAGAAGATGTTGCCGGTGATATAAAAGATGAATTTGAGAGATAGATCACTTAATCATAGGACGAACTGTATTGGTTTGTTCTATTTTTTTGAGTTTTTAAAATAGTATTGTTAAATAACGCTTGTTAGAAGCATAAAATTTTTACAGAACAATCACTTTTGGTAGAATTATATTGTGATAAATTTCATATGAAAGTAGGGGGGATCGATGACCAGAGGAGGAAAAGTCCTATTTAGTTTCATTGCTTTAGTTCTTGGTACATTTTTATTTACAGTGTTTGTCCATTATCAGTTTGTATACTCGTTAAATATCCGATTTATAAAACCTGAAGAATACCCTTTAATTGGAAATTACATGCCTTTTTATTTCTATTGGGGTAGTGTGATAGGCATGGCAATACTCGCTTTAGTTATTTTATGGATTATCTTAAGACCTACAGAAGTAACGTCTATTAAGTTGAGTGAAGACAAAGGCAAACTAGAAATAAAAAAAAGCGCGATCGTAGGGCTAATTCAATCACAAGTATCTCAAACAAACTTATTAAATGACTCAAAAGTAAAAGTAAAAATGTATAAAAGAAAAATAAAAGTGCGTATTGTTGGTAGTACAAGCGAAAATAAAGCAGTTGTGAGCCAAACAAATCAGTTTATTGAAAGTGTTGATGCATATATTAAAGAATTTATTGGCTTGGACACGGCAATAAAAACAGAGGTGGTCTTTAAAAATACGGCTCGTTCAAATACTAATAAAACCAGAAAGAAACGAGTTGTGTAATGAAAGAGGGGATATTGTGAAAGAACTATTAATGGTGTATAAATATCCAATTATTGGTGGGCTAACAGGTTTAATATGTGCAATTTTATTTTTCACTGTTGGTTTCTTCAAAACGATTCTTGTATTACTCATGGTTGGAGTAGGCATTTTTATCGGAAATTATATAAGTAAAAATGATTTTATCAGAAACATTTTTCAAAACAAACTAAAATAAATAATAATATATAGGAGTGATTACAATTGGATAAAGAAAAAGTAACTGTCAAAGAGGCAAATAAAGTAGAAGCAGTACAAGGAAAGTTAACGTATGAAGACAAAGTAATTCAAAAAATTATTGGTATTTCTTTAGAAGAAGTAGAAGGATTACTTACTGTTGATGGGGGGTTCTTTTCTAATTTAGCTGGCAAGTTAGTAAATACAGACGACGTTACATCAGGTATAGACGTTGAAGTAGGAGAAAAACAAGTGGCAGTAGACTTAGATATCGTTGCAGAATATGGTAAAGACATTCACAAAATTTATAACGAGATGAAAGAAATTATCACGAAAGAAGTCAAAAATATGACGGGGCTAGAGGTAATCGAAGTAAATGTAAACGTCGTAGATATTAAAACAGAAGAACAACACGAAGAAGATTCTGTGACCTTACAAGATAAAATGGGCGATGCTACAGAAGCGGTAAGTAATTTTACTAGTGAACAAGCAGATAAAGCAAAAGAGTTGGCTTCAAAAGGAAGTTCTAAAGCGAAAGAATTGACTGAATCTCGTGTAAAATAAAAAAAGCAAATTGAATAATAAGGAAGAAAAGTAATATTAATGGTATTAAAAAGCTAAAAAGGTAAGCCTGCATAAAGGCTTACCTTTTTTGGTTAACTTTGTAGAATAGGAAGTACCGCTTTAACGTTCTACATAGTAGTTTCTTTATCAGAAGTTTTTACTAAATTAGAACCTAACAATCCTGCTAAAGAAGTAATAATTAAGCCAACAACCATTGCAACAAATCCCCAAATAGATGCTTTAGCCGTCGTGTTTGAAGCATCTTCTGCCGTTTGTCTCGCTTCATCGATTGATTCTTTCAAATCATCTTTAGCTTTATCTAAATTAGTACGTGCAGTGTCAATTTGTTTTTGGGCTTCATCACTAGCTGTTTTTAATTCATTGTAAATATTATCTGTTGCTTGTTGTGCTTCTTCTTGAGATAAGTCACTATTTTTCGCTACAGCATTCGCAATCGCATTTTTATCTACGGAATCGCCAATTTTTTTCGCTTGGTCTTGTAAAGAGTCCGCTGTAGAATCAAAAACCTTATCTGCATTTTTAGGATTTTTCACAATTTCTTTACCAGCATCTTTAATTTTATCAGTCGCTTCACTCATTTGATCTTTTAAATAATCTGGTTGAAGCTCTGGAACATCTGTATCTTTTAAATATTTGTTTACATTGTTTTGTAGTTCTTGTGTATTGACCGTACCAATTTCATCAGTTACTTTATCAAAACCTTTTGAAATCGCATCGCCGGTGGTCGAAGCAACTGCCCCAACACTATCCCCTACACCAGAAGCTACATTTCCTAAAAGGGAACCGATTGCTGAAAATGCACTAACTGCTGTATAACTCACTAGAAGCATTACTACAATCATACTTGTTGCCCATGTTAAGAAGCCGTGCAATAAACCAATTCTTCTTGCTGCCACACCAGACACAAACCCTGCAGCCATAAGAGATAAGGCAATAGTAATAATTATCCATATAATTAGACCCGTTCCAACGCCATCTAAAGGGTTACTTGATGTAGGTTTTAGTGTTCCAAAACCAATCGCTGATCCAATAAGTCCAAGTGTCATAAAAATTGAAAGAAAGGTAATTACACCTGCAATAATAGCACCCCAAGAAATATTGAAACCCGCTTCACTATCTGTTAAATAGGATTTTAACCTATAATTTTTGTTCCCCATCTTAAACATTCTCCTAACTTAGTTAAAAATATATTATTTTTTATTTAAAAAAAATGAAACAACCGCTACTAAAATTACTGCACCAACGATAGAAGGAATAAGTGCCATACCTGCTAAAGAAGGTCCCCAATTTCCTAAAATTCCTTGTCCAATGGCAGAACCGACAAGACCAGCAACTATGTTTGCAATCCATCCCATAGATTCACCCTTTTTTGTAATGGCTCCTGCAATAACTCCAATAATGGCCCCTACAACTAATGACCAGATTAATCCCATGAATATCACCTCCTTGTTATACTATATTTATAGTAACATATCTATATACTTTTTTTTTCATAATTGAGATAAATTTAGTGTACCCAAATGTAATTTTCATTAAACGTTTATATTATATAATTGTTGAAGAGGAGTTGAATAATAATGAATAGTGATAAAATAACCTTTGGAGGTGACTAATGAAGAGGGGAGGAAAAGGTTTGTATGCAAATCTATGCTCATGAAAGAGGAAATTCTTATGGATGTACGTATTTTATAAGTTTATGTGAAGAAGAGTTAGTAATAACGTTGGTATGGCAAGATAACTTTTTTACTTATAACAAGAAAGAGGTAGAGAGTAAAATAAATAAAATGAAGGGAATAAGCTCTTCGATAAAACAGGTAATCTACCAATTTATTGAGAAGACAAACTATTTATTGTATTTATCTTACAAGGAATTACACTAAAATTATGCACAAAAAAAGCAATCGACCACTGTACCGACCCCCAAAAGTTAGACCAAAAATCTAACTTCTGGAGGTCGGTATTTCTATGAGTAAATATAGTTTCGAACTAAAGATGACAATCATTCATGAGTATTTAAAAGGAAAAGGAGGGTATCCATATCTGGCAAAAAAATACGGTATTAAGAGTATGGGACAAGTAAGATATTGGGTTAAGAGTTATCAAGAGTTCGGTAAAGAAGGACTCCTTCGAAAACGTCAAAACCAAAGTTATTCTGGTCAATTCAAGATGGATAGATAAAAAAGCATTTAATGCGAATACTCAGAGTCAAGTAGATGCTGTTAAGAGCAGCAATACAGTCACGAATACAAAATGGACTATCAAAAATACAGAAAATCATTTAACTGTTTTGAATAATGGTAAATCAATAGATACTTTACCTTGGGGAAAAAAAGGATTTAAGAACTTAGGGAATGTGAATACGTATTCCAATCAGTATATTCATATCACACAAGACGCAGGATCTTACGTTTATAGTCCAGAACTCAAAGGTTGGGTTGACAAAAAAGGATTGAGTTCTAACTAAATACTATCCATGTCCCATAAACACAAATAAAAGGTCAGATTATATTTTGTCTGTCCTTTTTTTGTGTAAAAATTGAGTATTCTCAAAGTTTATACCGACTAATACTTATCTTTGGGTATTTTATATTATAAAATTTACGTGTAAAATAATGAGATAAAAATAGGTTCAGAAACTTTTAAGTTTTTGACCTCTTTATTTTTTCGTGCTATACTTGGAATTATCAAGTGTCAAAAAATTATGTTCAGAAAAGGTGAGGAAATTTTGGCCATTTATGGTTATTCAAGAGTGAGTACTAGTAATCAAGATTACAAAACCCAGATTCAAAAACTAGAAAAAGCCGGAGCAGAAAAAATATTCAGTGAAAAATATACGGGAATAAAAAAAGAAGGAAGAAAAGAATTAGAAGAACTACTATCTATTGTAAAACCTGGCGATAAAGTTTTAGTGACGAAAATTGATCGGCTAGCTAGAAGTATCGTTGATTTAAATTCGATTATCTCTTCTTTAAATAATTCAGGAGTGACTATCACCTTCTTAGATAATGCCCTAACCTTTGAACCAAATAAAAGTGATTCTATGCAAACGTTAATGATGAATATGCTGGGTAGCTTTGCGCAATTCGAAAGAGATTTAATCGTGACGAGAACGCAAGAAGGGAAACAGTGGCATCGAGCGAACAATAAAAATTATCGAGAAGGTCGTCCGAAAAGAGTTCTAAATGATAAATACAAACATGCACTAGAGTTAATGGAAACAAACAGCATGCGAGAAGTGGAAAGGAAAACAGGTATTTCTTTATCTACTCTCAAACGAATCAAGAAACAAGCAAAGGAAGAACAGTTACTTAGTGAGAAATAATTCAGGAGTACTTATAATGGAAAATAGAGAGAAAATTATTCAGTTGTTCAAGAATCCTTTAGTAACAGGTTATGGGATTGAGATAATGTCAAACGGGCGACTTTATTCAGCAAACTTCCAAAGATATAAGAATCGAGTAAAGAAAGAAGAGAACCCGTTGATTATTTTTGAGAGCATGACAGAAAAAGTTGAGCAGGTATTTTTAGAATTAGCTGAAGAAGTCATACGAACGAACCCTAAAACAAAACAAGAATTCAAGGAAATGATTAAAGAATATAGTTATAAGGAGGATAACAAATGGTAATTCGAAAAACATATGATCATTGGGGGATCGAAATCAGCACATGGAACAAAAGTAATATAGTTACTTTTATTGATTGTGACTGCGGGCAATTAGCTAAAAGAAAACTGGGAAAGTATAATCAGTTTAAATGTGATAGCTGCAATAAAGAATACAAATTGTATCAAGGCAACTATATACCAATTGATGAAAAAACAAATGAAGTAGCTCAAAACGATTGAAAAAGTAAAAAAGATTTTTGATTGTGTACTTTCAATAATTTAAAAAAGGTGGAGATTTTAATGAATTTTGGGTATTTAAATTTTGGAACAAAAGACGCAGTTTTAGTGATCGCAATATTTATTACTTTAATTTTGACGGTACTGTTTCGTTGGTCAGCTTTAGAATTTGTTTTTTCTTCAAGTGCAGTAGGAATTGCTTTTTTTGCTGGAAATATGAAACAAGACAAAAGGATAGCAGATAGGCAAAACAAAAAAAGTGAGAAGAAGTAAGGAGAATATTTATGCCAGTTAATAAAAATGGTTTACCTTTTTATCTCGACAGAAAATTAGATGTAATACGCTTTGGAGTTGATCCGGATAATCATATGAAAGAACAACAACTTTTTAAATATCCGGTTAAAACGGATAAGCCAAATAAAAAAGAACGTTTCATTGAAAAAGAAAGTGAATCTTTAATTCAATTAGGATATAAAATTGTAGTTGATACAGTTACTGGTGTTAATTATTTAGAGAGCCCTAGAGGAGGAATTACACCTTTGCTTGATGAAATTGGGAAAGTTTGCATCGATAAAATTAGTAAGTAAATAAAACCCACCCCTGAAAATCTTTCTTTGGGGGTTATTCTATATTCAATTATTAATGATAATTATAGTGATGAGAGAGCAATTCTAAGCCATTTTCACAAATATTGATCGGTAGTTATGCAATGAAGAGATTTCAACGTTCGCTCTTACAGGCTTAAATAGGATATATAGATGAAAATAAAAAAATCTCTATTTAAATACGAATAATTGTTCATACCAGGCATGTGGCCAACCATCAAAAGACGAATAACTGGTTTCGCTTTGCTCAACTGGCCTTCAACGTTTTGTATAGTTTCCCTCTCTGCGTTCAGTCCAACTATGCCAAAAGTTTACAGGTGTATAAAAAAATACGGAAAACTGAATTTTACTAGTTGCAAAAGAGAACATTCGTTCGTATAATGGGTTAGTAGAAAGAAGGGATTTTGGATGAATTTGACGTTCGATTATACGAAAGAACCCAGTCGTGATGTGTTTTGTATCGACGTAAAAAGTTTTTATGCTAGCGTGGAATGCGTAGAACGTGGACTTGATCCATTGAAGACAATGCTTGTGGTCATGAGCAATTCTGAAAATTCAGGTGGCCTGGTACTCGCTGCTTCCCCTATGGCAAAAAAAGTATTAGGTATTTCCAATGTTACAAGGAAAAATGAAGTTCCGGACCACCCAAACTTAATTATTGTACCTCCACGCATGAAATTATACATGAAGAAAAATCAAGAAATTAACAATTTATATAAACGCTTTGTTTCTGATGAAGATCATTCTGTATTCAGTGTCGATGAATCGTTTCTTGATGTGACTGCTTCGCTGACCTATTTTAAGTGTGACACCGCCTATAAACTGGCCAAGATTATTCAACGTGTGATTTATAATCATATGGGATTATATGTAACAATCGGAATTGGGGAAAATCCGTTGCTGGCCAAGTTAGCATTGGATAATGAAGCAAAGAATGCACCAGGATTTGTAGCTGAATGGCGCTATGAAGATGTGCCAAAAAAAGTTTGGCCAATCTCCCCTCTTACAGAATTTTGTGGGATAGGAAATCGCATGGCTGCTCGCTTAAAAAAGCTAGGTATTCGGTCCATTTATGACCTAGCGCACATTGAACCCTACATGTTAAAAGAGCGTTTTGGTATCATGGGGCTACAGCTGTACGCGCACTCATGGGGCATAGATCGTAGTTTTTTAGGGCAAAAAGCGGGACGACCAACAGAAAAATCATTTGGTAATAGTCAGGTCTTACCCAAAGATTATGCAAATAAAGAACAAATAAAATTGGTTTTGAAGGAATTGTCGGACCAGGTTGCTAGTCGCTTACGCATGGCATCGTGTCAGACAACCTGTGTCTCTTTGTTTGTTGGCTACTCAAAAGGTCAGACAGACAAATACGGCCAAACCGGCTGGCGTAGACAAATGAAAGTAGAACCAAGTAATAACACAAAAGTCTTGACTGAACATGTACTGCGTCTTTTTGAAGAGAATTACGCACCAGGGGTCGACGTACGAAATTTAGGAGTATCCTATGGCCGTCTTGTATGGAACAAAAATTTACAGCTGGATTTATTTTCTGTTCCGGAGGAGCAAATTCATGAAACGGATATGTATTTTCTTATTGATAAAATACGTCAGAAATTTGGGTTTAAAGCACTGATACATGCTTCTTCACTGATGGAAGGCGCCACAGCAATTTCAAGAGCAAGCCTTGTTGGTGGCCATGCAGGTGGAACTGTTGGCTTAGGTACAACCAAATGAAGCAAAATAGAAAAGAATTTTCTTCTTATTTTTCTCGCTCAATCAAACAAAATAAGCCATTATATTTATTACTTATGTCTTCAGAAACCAATCCTTTTCCTAGACCAGTTATAGGAACTTTTCGAGGATATGCGGAAGAAAACAAAATAATAATTGGTGAAGATTCCTATAGTATAGAAGAAATTGACTTCGTGTGTATGTATCGTCATTCTAGCAGAATAAAACAAGAAGAAAGAGTAAATTCAAACCCTTTTCAAGGTTTGGTCAATCCTTCTTTGGCAAAAAAAGAGCAGAAAAAGTTAGATGAGTATTTTAGCGATTGGGGGTTTCGTAATGAAGGCATATGATTATAATGGTACCATTATTCCTCTAGGAGACAGCGTCCGCCAAGTGGCTTATGTAGAATGCAGCTGTGGCTGTCTAGCAAGCAGAGTTACGAGTGACTCAAACAAGTATAAATGTTCCTGGTGTAAACGAGTTTACACGCTTAGAAAAGATCATAGAACAGCTAGATAAATTGTTGAATGTTTTATTATTGAATTGGCAGAATTTCAATCTATGATATAATTAATACGGCAGCTCGCCTCGATTGGAGGTGTGTTATTTGTGAAAGATTTAATGTCGTTGGTTATCGCACCGATCTTTGTAGGATTGGTTCTGGAAATGATTTCTCGTGTGTTGGACGAGGAAGACGATAACCGAAAGTAAGCTGCTATCAACACACACGCTAGGAGTCGCAACTAGTGTAAAAAAAAGCAATCCTATTCGCCGTAGGATTGCTTTTTGTGTTATTTGTACGATTTAATGTCGTTTCGCACCTTTAGTATAACATATTTTTAAAAGAGGTCAACCAAAAAGAAGCAGATACACCCTTCCCTTATTGCATGTTTTTTAGTACAATATTAGGGGTACATGGAACATAGAAACGAAAATGCACGGTAGAAAAGCGAATAACTGTAGATAAAATCTACAAATTATTCGCTTTTTTTATTTTGTATACGGTTGGCCGAGAAAGTCCATTTTCTGTTGCGATTTCTGCTACTGTATCTCCTTGTTTTAATTGCTTGACTACTGTTTGGTAAACAAGACGTTTTTGAGGGTTTTTAGAATTTGGCGCATACTCTGTCGGACGTCCTTTATACCGTCCCGCTTGTTTGGCTAAAAGGACCCCTTGACGTTGTCTCTCCTTAATTTTTTCTCGTTCATTTTGGGCAATATAACTCAATAACGATAAAAACATGTCAAACATAGCTGTATCTAACAGTTCATTCCCTGTATTGAAATTTAAAAATGGGGCGTCAAGAATTTGTAATGAGACGTTTTTCTGCTTCATAAACGCGACCGTCTGTTTGATGTCTTCATAGTTTCTTCCTAAACGATCAAGCGAAGCAACAACCACACAATCTCCTTCGCGAATATAATTCAGCAGTTTTTGAAATTCAGGTCGATTACAATCTTTTCCACTTGCTTTTTCTTGAAATAATTTGTCGATTTTGAGTTGGTTCAACAGTGCAACTTGTCGGTCTAAATTTTGGTCTTGACCAGACACACGAATATAGCCAATTTTTACCATAAACTCTCCTTAAAAAGTGATATAATTTACATGTAAAATTTACTTGTGTTTTTACTGTCATCATAACATTTTTAAAAGTAAATTATAAGTCTACTTAAAATTTACTTCTAGGAGGATTAAAACAGAATAAATGAAAGATAAAAAGGATTCTTTTGGAACTTATTTAGGGGAGCCTAGTGCTGAACAATTAAATCAATTTTTTTATTTACATGAAAAAGATTTAGAAATAATTTCTACAATGAGATTGTCTTCAACTAAATTAGGATTTTCATTACAATTAAGTTCGCTAAGATTTTTAGGAACATTTTGTACAGATATAAACACTATTCCTGAAAATGCGATTATTTATGTGGCAGCTCAGCTAAAAATTAATCCTAAAGAGATACATAATTATAAAAGGCGACAAACAAAAGATGATCATGTCAAGTTAATTAAAAATATTTATGGGTATAAAGAGTTTAGCCATCTAAAAAAGTATTTAAGTAATTGGCTATTAAATAGGGCCATTTATACTACAGAATCTACGAATATGCTCTTTGATATGCTTCTAAAAAAATGTTTAGATGAGAAAATAATATTACCAGGGTTTACTACTTTTTCACGTTTTATAGCTAGCATCGTTGAAAAAGCTGAAGAGCAATTATATAAACAATTAGCATTAATTCCAACGAATAAGGAGAAAAAACAACTCTTAAATCTTTTAGAATTAGTTGGAACACCTGTTTATGGAGCAACAATTAAAATGGATATTTTAAGAACTCCTTTGACTGACTACAGTTTGAAAGAAATTTCTAGAGGATTTGAACGATTAAAACAATTCCAAACTTTTTCTACAGAAAACTGGCAAATAAAATTAATTCCTGAAGGAAAAATAAAAATATTAGCCAATTATGCATTTAAAGCTAAAGCCCAATTGATTCAACGTATGAGTGAACAGAAAAAAATAGCTTTGTTAGTAGCATTTATTTATATCTATAAACGAAAAGCTATGGACGAACAAATTTTAGCCCTGGTTAATTTTTTTGAAACAATTTTTAGACGTGCTAAGAATAAAGAAGCTAATGAAAGACTTCGGACAATTAAAGATTTAGACCGTGCAGCTTCAACACTTTCAGATATTGTTGAATTTGTTATGATAGAATCCTCTAATAACAGTGATAGTTCTATACGTAGTCAAATTTTAAAAAAATATTCTGAAGAAAGCATTTATTCTGCAGTCACACAAGTTAGAAAATTAGTGAAAAATGAGCAAGAACCTATTGCTATTGTTGAACTTCTAACTACTTATCGAAAGTTTAAAAAATTTATTCCGGATATTTTAATTACTTTAAATTTCGACAGCAACAACTATGGAAATAATTGTAAAGAACTTTGGTCTTTCATAAATAATCGTTTCCCTAAACCAATCACTTATAAAATGTTTCAAACAATTGAACATACTATTCCAAAAAAATGGGTTTATTATATTCAAGAAAATCCAAATCAGACTAATAAATGTGTTTTAATTGCCGCAATTGAATGCTTAATTCAATCGTTCAAACGGCATGATATCTATATTTCCCAAAGCAATCTTTATAACAATCCTATGGATTGTTTACTGGATAAACAAACATGGCTTCAACAAAAAGGGATTGTATTAGAACAACTAGGTCTACCTTCTTCTGGAGAAGAAGTATCTTTATGGTTAAAAAAAGATTTAGATCTTTCTTACAAAGAAGCATTAAGACGTTGGCCTACTTCTAATATGGCTCGAATAGAAAATAATAGTCAATTAATTGTTTCCAGATTAAAAAAAGTTTATGAAAATAAAGAAGAGAAAGCGTTTAAATTACGTATTCAACAATTATTACCCAAAATTGATTTAACAGATTTGTTATTAGAAGTAAATCAACAATTAAATCTTACTCAACTATTTAATCACTTAAATGACAAAGACACAAAAATGAAAGACTTAGATATTAGTTTACTAGCTGTTCTTTTAGCAGAAGCTTGTAATATCGGTTTTTCTCCAGTTTCAAAAAATAGTATTGATTCGTTAAAATATGATCGCCTAATCTATGTTAATCACCACTATATTCGAGTAGACACGCTCTCTGCAGCTAATCAAAAAATTATTCATGCACACCGAAAACTTGCTATAACTAAATTATGGGGAGACGGTTATATGGCATCAGCTGATGGTATTCGTTATACTACTCCACAACGTTCTCTATATTCTAAAAGCAACCCAAAATATTTTGGGCGTGGTCGAGGAATTACTTTTTATAATTTTATTTCTGATCAATATATAGGATTTCATGGTATGGTTGTTTCTGGTACACTCCGTGATTCATTGTACTTATTAGAAGGATTTCTTAATCAACCTAGCGAGCTAACTCCTAATCAGATAATGACAGATACAGCTGGTTATAGTGATATGATATTTGGGCTTTTTGCCTTATTAGGATTCCAATTTAGCCCGCGAATCGCAAATGATAAAGGAACAAAACTTTGGCGAATTGATTCTGATGCGGATTATCACGAACTTAATACACTATCACAAAATAAAATCAATTTAACACTTATTCAAACTTATTGGGAAGAAATCCTTCGGGTAGCAGGTTCCTTAAAATCAGGTAAAGTTAATGCGACAGAGTTAACAAAAGCACTTCAACGAAATGGGCAACCAACAGAGCTAGGTAAAGCTATTACTGAATATGGGAAAGTGTATAAAACAAAACATCAGCTTCGCTATATTTCTGACGAAATTTATGCACGACAAATTCTAGAACAATTAAACAAGGGAGAATCACGTCATGCTTTATGTCGAAATATTTTTTATGGACGTAAAGGAAAATTATACCAAACCTATTATGATGGAATGGAAGAACAGCTTAATGCATTAGGATTGGTTACTAATGCCATTATCTATTGGAATTCATTGTATTTAGAAAAAGTCTTTGAACAAATGAAAAAAGAAGGATATGATTGTTCAGAAGAAATGTTACGAAAACAATCTCCTTTAATTAGTGATCATATTAATTTTGTTGGCAAGTACACCTTTAAATATGAACAAGAACTTTCTGATGGAAAATTACGTCCATTAAATTTGGAAAAATTTTAGTAATGTTCGTCTTTTTTTATTACCGTGCATTTTCGTATGAATGTTCCAATAAAATATTTAGCATAGAAAAGTAGATAATCACAAGAATCGTATGAAATCAAGGTTTCTTGTGATTATATTTTTATCCTACCGTGCATTTTCGTTTCTATGTTCCATGTACCCCTATTACTGCAAACGCATTAATAACCTAAGAAAGGAAACTTACCCACCATGCCTAGAAAAACCTTTGTATATCCACACCCTATCAACGCGTACATTATCAAGCAACTAGGGATTACTGTAGAAGAATTTTGTGAATTACATGCTTTCTCTCAAGGAACTGTTTCTTCTTGGATTACTCGTAACAAAAAAATTGAAACACTTCCTATCTCATTTATTTATTCTCTTTCTTTGTCGGCCAGCCAGACTATGGATCAGGTATATTCAGACCTTCTAAAACTGCAAGACGATTATTTGCTGCACTTAGAACGCCACAGACGAACTAAAAAAATTATAGACGAAGAATGATATTGTAATATCACACTATTGTAACATCGTATAGTCAAACTATAATAATATTGTATTATTACAATATCACGTTGCTACAATTTCACTATATTGCGAAGTAACAATACTATGCAATTGTAATATCGTAATATTAATAAATCACAATAGTATGACTCCACGATTGAACAATATTGTAATATTAATAAATTATGATATTGCAATATTGCGATATTGTGATATAATAATGACATAACATCACAAGGAGGACATTATTATGGCACGAATAATTTCAGTTGCAAACCAAAAAGGCGGTGTTTCAAAGACAACGACTAGCATTAACCTTGGAGCGGCATTGCATTTTACTTTTAACAAAAGCGTACTTGTAATTGACATGGACCCCCAGGGAAATGCCACTGATAATTTTGGATTCGACATTGATGGCACGAATGTTCCAACAATATATGAAGTATTAAAAGATGAGGCTTCGATTACTGAAGCTATTCTAAATTACAAAGGAATCGATGTAATTCCTGCTGATATTGCTCTTTCTTCAGCAGAACGTGAATTTACACAAGTTGGAAGTGAACATAGACTTAAAAGAGTTCTTCAACCAATTGAAGAAAACTATGATTATATTATTATTGATTGCCCACCAAGTTTAGGTATATTAACAGTAAATGCGTTCACTGTCTCTGATGAAATTATTATTCCTGTAGAAGCCGCATATTTTTCACTAAAAGGATTAGTTAAATTGAACGAAACAATCGAGACTGTTAAAGAATACACAAATGAGAGATTAATCATACGAGGTGTTCTTTTCACAAAATATAATGAAAGATTTAACATTTCAAAAGAAATGAATAAAACAGCAAATCAAATTTCTGATGCCCTCAACGTAAACATATTTGATACTTACATTAGACGAACTATCACTGTTGATGAAGCTCAAGCAGCAGGTTCCGACTTGATTAGCTTTAATAAGACTTCGACCGCTGAAGACGATTATATCCAGTTTACAAAAGAATTTTTAGAGAAGGTAGGAGATTTGAATGAGTAATAATAGAGGAAAATCAGCCGCGGAACGACTTTTGGGTGCAGGAAAAGAAGACACCAATCCAACTAAAGCAACTACTTCTAATGAAAAAGAATTAAAAACTACACATGAACACATTGTTATGAATAAAAAAAACATAGAAAAATTGATTAAACAACAAGGTAACAGCAAAAGAAATGCTGATAGTATTCGGATCAATCCAATCCTTGCAAATGCTTTAAAATACTGGACTTCAATTGGTGAACCAGAAAAAAGTAAACCTGATGTTATCGAAGAAACGCTTTTGAAATCTATTCCTGAAGAGTATTTAATTAAAGGATATGAAATGGCAAAAAAACAAAATAAAATTTGATAATATTGTGGAATCACAATATTACAATATTAGACAACAACAATATCATAATATTGTTGTTGTTTTTTTTTCTACAAACGCTGTTGTATCAATAATAATCTTTTGAATATTGTAATATCACAATATCACGATATTACAATTGCATTATATCGAAATATCGTGATATAATAAGGAAGTAGGAAAATACTGTTATATCAGTATTTGCAAGGGAAATAAAAGTAGGTTAAACTATAAACTAACAAAAACAGAGAGGTAAAGCTATGAACGATTTTCAATTTATTTCAGCTAATGAAACCTATAGAAATTTGTATTACCAATTACCTAAAGTACTTTTTACATCAGAATTTTATAAGAATATGTCTAATGATAGTAAAATAGCTTACGCAATGCTCCAAGACCGATGTGAATATTCAATTCAAAATAATTGGATTGATCAAGATGGGCATATATATTTTATCTTTACACGAAATGAACTGATGGATATTTTAGGGTGTAAAGAAAATAAAATTGCAAAAATAAAAAAAGAATTAAAAGACAAAAATTTACTTTATGAAAAACGTATTCCTCCGAAAAAACTCCCTACTGGTGAATTCAAAAACTACCCAAACAGATTGTATTTAGGTAAGTTGGAAGTTTCAGCAACAGATGTTTACGCCATCAGTAATGCTAGCTATACAAATGAGTTTCCCGAAAGTGGGAAAAACCAACCTTCGGATAAACATGATAAAATCGGCGTTTCTTTCGAAAGTGGGAAAAACCAACGTCCAGAAGAATCCAATAATACCAGTACTTTGTTCGAAAGTGGGAAAAACCAACCCAATCTATATCTAACTAATTCTTTAGATACAATAGATACAATAGATACTGAAAAAGAACGATTGCAACAACAATTATTGCTCGATCAATTTTCAGAAGTTCAAGAGCATACATTTCTTAGCAAAGATAGCTTAAAATTTATTGCTGCCTTTTCTAATACTATTCAAGAAGCTCATGAAATGGTTGGAACAATTATACGTGCTAAAACTAAAGTTGAAAAAGAATACAATGTTGTTTTAATTGGGGAAGATTATCAAGAAGAAATAGACAAATGTTTGCGAAGAGTGATGCATAAAATCAAGACAGATTCTACTGTTAAAAGTCCTAAAGGTTTATTTTACAAGTCTTTTTACAATTTATTTGTTGAATGTGCGTTAGAAAAAGAAAATATAAAAAATAGGGATAATTCTAAAGGTTCTGAAATCACTTTGCATAATTGGCTTGAAAAATAAGTAATTGATTCATTTGTTTGGATAAATTTCATTCTGTATTTTGTATCCCTTTTAAAGTTTATTTGATAAAATTGTAAATATAATAGCTATTAATTGGTTATTTTATTTGTATATCGCTAGAATTAGTTAGCAAATTTAAACTACGGAGGTTGATAAAAATGAAGAAGTACAAGAAGTTTTGTTTTTTAGGTATTGGGTTATTACCTTTGGTATTAGCTAGTTGTGGGACAAATACTGCCACAAAAGATTCACAAGATGCAACAGAAAAAAAAGTAGAACAGGTAGCTACTTTGACTGCAGGGACACCTGTCCAAAGTTTAGACCCAGCAACTGCTGTAGATCAAACGAGTATAACTTTATTAGCCAATGTGATGGAGGGGTTGTATCGATTAGATGAAAAAAATCAACCGCAACCAGCCATTGCAGCTGGTCAACCAAAAGTATCGAATAATGGCAAAACTTATACCATTGTGATTAGAGATGGCGCTAAGTGGTCTGATGGTACACAAATAACTGCTAGTGATTTTGTGGCCGCGTGGCAAAGAGTTGTAGATCCTAAAACAGCTTCTCCAAATGTGGAACTGTTTTCTGCTATAAAAAATGCCAAAGAAATTGCTTCAGGAAAACAAGCAAAAGATACTTTAGCAGTGAAAAGTATTGGTGAGAAAACATTAGAAATTGAATTAGTTGAACCAACACCTTATTTTACTGATCTGTTATCCTTAACCGCTTACTATCCAGTACAGCAGAAAGCAATTAAAGAGTATGGGAAAGACTATGGGGTTTCTCAAAAAGCAATTGTAACAAATGGAGCATTTAACTTAACAAACTTAGAGGGAGTAGGAACTTCTGATAAGTGGACGATTTCTAAAAATAAAGAGTACTGGGATCAAAAAGATGTTTCTATGGATAAAATTAATTTTCAAGTCGTCAAAGAAATTAATACAGGAATAAATTTGTATAATGATGGGCAATTAGATGAGGCGCCTTTAGCTGGTGAATATGCAAAACAATACAAGAAAGATAAAGAATATTCAACAACATTAATGGCTAATACAATGTTTTTAGAAATGAACCAAACTGGGGAAAATAAGCTTTTACAAAACAAAAATGTCCGAAAAGCAATTAGCTATGCAATTGATCGGGAAAGTCTAGTTAAAAAATTACTAGATAATGGTTCCGTTGCTTCTGTTGGCGTAGTACCAAAAGAAATGGCCTTTAATCCGGTAAATAAAAAAGATTTTGCTAATGAAAAATTAGTTGAATTTAACAAAAAACAAGCAGAAGAGTATTGGGATAAGGCTAAAAAAGAAATCGATTTATCCAAAAATACTTCTTTAGATTTACTTGTAAGTGATGGAGAGTTTGAAAAAAAGGCAGGAGAATTTCTGCAAGGACAGTTGCAAGATAGCTTAGAAGGATTGAAGGTTAATGTGACGCCAATTCCTGCAAATGTCTTTATGGAACGCCTAACAAAAAAGGATTTTACTTTGAGCCTAAGTGGATGGCAAGCTGATTATGCAGACCCTATTAGCTTTTTAGCAAACTTTGAAACAAATAGTCCAATGAATCATGGTGGATATTCAAATAAAAATTATGATGAATTGCTAAAGGATTCTTCTTCTAAACGTTGGCAAGAATTGAAAAAAGCTGAAAAATTGTTGATCAATGATATGGGGGTCGTTCCAATTTTTCAAGTTGGAACAGCAAAATTAGAAAAAAGTAAAATAAAAAATGTTTTAATGCATTCAATAGGAGCAAAATATGACTACAAAAAAATGAGAATAGAGAAGTAATGGAGGGTATATGGAATTAGTTCGTCGCGTTTTTATAAAGGATAAGGAAATTATTTTAGTCGGGACTGCACATATTTCCAGTGAAAGTGCTGAATTAGTTAAAAATATAATCGAAGAAGAAAATCCAGATGTAGTTTGCCTTGAATGGGATCAAAGCCGATATGACAAGTACCTGAACCCTGATGAATGGTCGGATACAGATATTGTTCAAGTAATTAAACAAAAAAGACTAACTGTATTAATTTCTAGCGTTATTTACAAATTAATTCAAAAACATTTGGCTAAGATTAATGATTCTGTAGCTGGTGCTGAATTTTTTGAGGCTGTTAGTAGTGCAGAAAAAGTTGGTGCTAAAATAGCGTTAGTAGACAGAGACTCACAAGTAACTTTTAAACGATTTTGGCGCTTAATACCACTAAGAAAAAAAGCGTTACTTCCTTATGCTTTTGGTAGTGTTTTGGAAGGTGCGGAAGAATCTGAAGAAGAAATGCTAAAATTGTTGAATTCTGAGAATTTTGAGCCTATTTTTGAACAGCTACAAGAAGCATATCCAGAACTGTGGAAAGTTCTGTTAGTAGAACGAGATCAATATTTAGCTCAGAAAATTTCAGATCAGGAAGCTGGTAAAATCGTAGTTGTTATTGGGCAGGCGCATTTACGTGGTGTGGAGAAAAACTTAAAAAGTAATCAACAAATCAATATAAAAGAATTAGAAACTTTACCGCCAAAGCTTTGGTCAACTAAAGTTTTAGAGAGTATCATACCTTTGATTATCATAGGTTTGTTAATTTATTCCTTTTTCTTAGGTGTAGATGTAGGTAAAGACCAAATAATGAGATGGGGCATTTGGAACGGTGGTTTATCAGCACTATTTACTTTATTAGCGTTGGCTCACCCCTTAACAATTGTCACTTCCCTAGTGTTTGCCCCCCTTGCTACCTTGCTACCAATGGTGTCTGTAGGAGTGTTTTCTGCTATTGTAGAGGCTACTTTAAGGAAACCAAAAGTACGTGATTTTCAAACGATGGATGAAGATATAAAATCTTTGAAAAAGATATATAAAAACCGTGTTTTGAGAGTATTTTTAGTGTTCGTGTTAGCTAGTTTGGGAGGAATGATTGGTAATTTTGTTGGTGGCTTGGAAATGTTTAGGCACCTTATATAATAAAAAATAAAAGAGCAGTCATGAAAATATTTTCATGACTGCTCTTTTATTTCAGGAATAGGATTATTTTCTATTGCAACGTAATTTTCATAATACATGGTTACTTCTTTAGGGGGCGTAAATTTTTCTTTTGCAGATATTTTTGTAAGTTCCTCAACTAAAGATCTGTGAATATCTTCTTTTCCAATGATTTTAAAGATGTTGATAATATTTACCGCATTTAAATAAGAATCAATATTTTTGTCAGTTAAAAATTGATATATTTGTTTTAAATAGTTTATTTCTAAGTCGTAATATCCATTTATGCTAATATTTTTAATTGTTTTTAAGTGTTCAAATTGATTAATATAATACTGCGCTTCTTTTAGATTTCTATTCATAATTGATATTGTTAAAGCATTTTTTAGAACAGTCTGAATAGTTAAATCGTAATCTTTACCAAAGGAATCCACGATTGGATACATAGGCTTAATGATACTTGAAACTTCTTCATACGGTAAGACATTTAAAAGATTTGAAACAATTTCATAATCAATTCCAAAAAATGTTGTTCTTTTATCATATAAATGTTTTAAATCTGAAGTAATTGTTTTATTAAAAGTAGGAACTTCAATGTTATAATGATGTGCAATAGAAATATATCCAAGATAAATACTAAAGTACTGAAGACTAGTTAAGCGCTTTGGCTCAATCCTTTGAAAATTTTTGTCAAATAAGTCAGGGTTTGTAAATATTTTTGAAATAAGAAGTTTTTCTTTTCCTGTTTCATTTACGCTTTTTGTATTCATGCCAGCTCTATTTAAAATTTCAAAAAAATTTACACCTAAACGTTCTGAGAACTTGCTTAACTCTTCTACAGAAATCGGTCGAGAGTCAGCTTCAACTTTTATGTAAACAGATTTGGACATTATTCCAGAATATAAATCAATCTGATGGTAATTTAACTCTTGCCTTATTTGTTTCAGGACAGAACCTATCTTAAACATTTTCTTCCTCCTAATATGTAAAGTATCAAAAAGTAGACCTAAAATTCGATAAACTACAAAAATTTGTTAATATTTTAATTTTAGGTATTGAATACGACACTCGAAGATGTGTTTATTAAGCTATATCCCTTTTTTTTTAAAAAAAATACATATTTTAGTTGAAAATATAATACTTAGATGTTAAGATGTTTTTATAGGAGGGGTGTAAATGAAAACCACTCTAAAAAAACTATCAAGATATATAGCTGTTGTAATTGCAATAACCTTAATATTTATCTGATAGAAAAAATCATAGTAACAATTAAACAAATTAAGAACCGACTGCCATAGGACGGCAATCCTAGGGGGCAGTTAAACAATTCATGGTATGACATGAACTCTACTCGGTTCTCGTTTGTTGCAACATTAGTTACAACGTATAGTATAACAATTTTTTATGTAAAATTCTAGACTTTTTTAAACTCCTTTATTTGTCTAGGAAAAGTTTTTACAGTGAATTGTTTTTATTAGTTGTATAAATGTTGGAGCAGCGGGGAATGTATACAGTTCATGTATATGTTCCCCGCTTTTTTTGTTGTCTGTTAACTTGTTGAAAAAATAAAAAAACCAAGTAACAAGCACGCTCATTTTCTAAAAATGACCCGCTTGTGGAATAATTCAATGCTTTCACGCATTGTTTGTACTGGAACTACTCGTAAGAGCCGTGCAAACAACGTGTTGCATGGCTCTTATTTTTATTTAAAAAAATATTCGATTGGGGGAATGTAAATGAGTTGCTTTTCAGTATTACGAATTGAACATGTTGGGTACTACGGCAACCGAATTATTGTTTTTGGGCAACGCGAGAAGCGTAAGTTACCCAATGCTACATCAAAGTTTGTTAGAAAAACAAAAACATATAGAATTGAGGGGATGTTTGCTGTTCAAATAGAGAAGTATTTTAAAGGGAAAAAGTTATGCGAAAGAGAAGTTGGTCAAGTTCCTTTGCGAAGTGTCTATAAACAAATTAAACATGTTTATGACCATAATGGGGTATTAATCGCTAGAAGAAATTCTCCTAGTGGTCCGTTAAAAGTTACTGGTAGAGGAATGAGTAAATTTTTAGACTACGATAAAAAATCATAAGATAGATTTTGTCTTCTTGGACTTGCTTAAAAAAACAATTGTGAAATCTCTGTAAGAAGAATGTGGAGAGAGTGGAAGATTAAGATAGGCTTAATGATTCAGCGGTGGAGTGGCCCTCCTTTATTTCGGACGAAGGATTGTTTTAGTACATTAACAACAAAAAATTGGTTAGTGTAAGCAAACGTCGTAATCATAAGCTTTTGCAAATGAATAACTATGATAACGATAGTTAGTAAACAAACATTTTGAACCAGAGAGGCAGCAATTTATAGCGCCTAAATTAATCAGAGCAGCTACTAAGGGATTTAGGCTAAAACACTTATTATTAAGTAATATTTAATAGGCTCTTCGTAATGGGAGAGCGCATATCTGTAAAAGATATGTTGTGTGCTGCAATGCATATAGGCACTTGTAACAATAATTTTGTTACATTTACCGTTGTCTATTAGGGTTTCTAGTTCCGGACGCCATAAACTAGTCGAAAATATTTTTATTTTTTGGTAAGTCCAAGAAGACAAAAGAAGGATAGTATTTTTTTAATAAATGTTATTTTGTTACTATTAATTTGAGGTGAGAGGGGTATGACAAAAAAAGAGCAAAATATCTGGCGTAAAGAAATGTTGGCATTGATGAATGAAGACGCAGACTGGTATAGGAATGAAGATACCGAGCGTTTTAAACGAATACAAGAACTTGCAAAAAAGATAGAAACTGCAAGCACCAGACAATTTTCTTCTCATATTAGCAAGGAAAGATTTGAAGCCTATCAAAAAATGGGCTTACAGTTTAAAGAGATAGCAGAAGAATTCCATATAACAACTACAGCGTTACAGCAATGGCGTAAAGACAATGGGTATCCCATTTACAATAAAAATAATAAGAAATGAGGAAAGCAAAATGAAAAAGTTCGCAAGTGCAGGGTTAAGTATTTTAGTCGCAACAGGGGTTGCAGGTATTGGGGGAAATGAAGTACAGGCAGCAGAACAAGCGCAACCAAAAACACCTGAAAATAGTTCTACAGAACAACCAGCAGTGAAAGGTACACAAACAACGGAGCAAGCCATTACTGAAAAACAGCAACAAGTAACAGAGAAACAAGCAATTGTCGATCAAAAACAACAAGTTGCTGACACTGCGAAAAAAGAAAAAGACACCATTGATCAATCTGTTAAAGACCAACAAGCAGTGGTCGATCAAAACAAAGACGCATTGGATCAAAGTCAACAAGCAGTGACTGACCAACAAACAGTTGTAGACGAAGCTAAAAAAGTTGTGGATGAAGCAACACCTTCAGCTATTGAAAAAGCCAAAGACCAAGTGGCTACGGATACACAGGCAGTTGATGACCAACAAAAAGTAGTGGATCAAGCTCAAACAGACGTTAACCAACAACAAGCTGTTGTTGATGAAAAAGCAAAAGAAACGAATGCTGCTAAAGTACAAAATGATAAAGATCAACAAGCAGTAACAGCTGCGAAACAAGAACAAGCCAAGCTTGAAGAATTAGCGAAAAATGCGGAAGCGGAAAAAGCAAAGGCAGAAAAAGAACAAGCAGCAAAAGAAGCAGAATTGGCTAACAAACAGAAAGAAGAAGCCAAAGCTAAAGATCAAAAAACGAAGGACGATCAAGCAGTCGCAGACCAACAAACTGTTGTGACAACTAGTCAAGAGAAAGTAACAGACGCAAAAGCAGATACAGCTGCGAAACAGGCAGATTTAACTGCGAAAGAAAATGCTTTGAAAGACAAGCAAGCAGCAACAAAGCAAGCGCAAAATACTTTAGATAACTCAAAAGAAGAGCTAAAAGGACATAAAGGGATTAACTTGCCTGCCAATTTCACACCTGATTATTACAAAAAATTATCTGAACAAGAAAAGCAAGCAATGGAAAAAGAAGCATTAGCATTAAATAAAGTTTTTCCTGAAAATCAAGCAGATGCGGCAAAAGCAACGGAAATGATCGACATTAAAAATCCTACAGAAAAACAAAAGAAACAAATGAGTGATTATTTTGTTGGTTTATTAAATGACGTTCGCGAAAAACTTGGATTGCAAAAATTAAAAGTGTCCAGTCAAAATATAAAATTTGCTTGGGATAATGCGAAGTATACTAATCCTAATGAAATTGGACATGATGAAAATGCAATTAATAAAGCAGCAAAAGAGAATGGTTTTAAAGAGTATCCAGGGCAAAACTTTTATGAAAATTTAAGTGGCGGATACTTCCAACCAAAAGACGGGAAAATATCAGTACTAGATTTTGAGCGAGCAGCAAGAGAAGCTTTAGTCGATATGCTGTTTAATGATGGAAGAATGGGTTATGGACATACTGAATCATTGTTACAAGCAGATAAAACAAATACTGCAATTGCTCTTTCAGAAGAAAATCACGGTTTTTCTTCCGGTAAAATTCATATTATTGGGTACAATCAATCAAGATTGGTAGATCAAAATACTTATGAAGAAGGAAGTGTACCAGTCTTTAAGAGTAAAGAAACCCTTCAAAAAGAAGTAGCAACCAATCAAGAAAAATTAGCTACCGCTAAACAAGCAGAATCAGACGCACAACAAGCAAGAAGTGCAAGTCAGCAAGCCTTAAATACAGCCAAAACAACACAAGCAACAGCAGAAAAAGAACTATCTGTTCATAAAGCGACATTGGCTAATCTTCAAGCAGTTGCGACTAAGAGTACGACAAACTATGAAGAAAAAGTACGGCAAACTGCAACGGCAGAAAAAAGCCTTCAACAAACAAAAGATCAATTGGTAACAATCAATGAGTTAATTCAAAATCGAGCTGCCGTTTTAGAAAAAGCGAAAACAAAAGTTGCAGACGCACAAGCGATTGAACAAACGTCTGCTAAAGTGCTGAAAGAAAAACAAGAAGCCCAAAAAGCAGAAGAAAACACATTGAATAGCTTGAAGGAAGTATTGGATTTAGCAAAAGAAAACTTAAATCAAAAACAAGTTGCGCTTAAAACAAGTACACGTTCATTGTCTCGTTTAGAAAATGCTCAACCAACATACGAAAAAGCATTAAACGAGTTAAACAAAGCAGAAGCATCAGTGGTCCAAGCACAAGAAGCCTATGAAAATTCTCTGAAATCATTAGAGGAACTCAAAGAACAACAAGCCGTTGCTACACTTGCTTATACACAAGCACAAGAAGACCTTTCTAATGCGAAGTTAGAGCTACAGCAGTACCAGGGCGTATTAAGAGACTTAGAAGCACAACAAGCCGAACAGCAGCGACAAGAAGCGTTGCAAGAGCAAGTAGCAAAAGAGCAACAACGCCTTGAACGAGAAGCAAAACAAAACCAAACGTTAGTAGCAAGTGCTACTTCAGCAGACAAAACACCTGGTCTCCAACAGTTATCTTTTTCTAAACAAAAAGAACAGCCAAAAGCACAAGCATTAACACATTCAGAACCTCGTAAGACGAAACAAGTAGCAAAAGCACCAGAATCCTTACCACAAACTGGAGAACAACGAAGTATTTGGTTGACTATAATTGGCTTATTTATGGCAGTAGGTGCGATCAGTTTCAAGAACAAAAGACGGAAAAATAATTAAAAATAGGGAGGATAAATAAATGAACTTTTATGAAATTAAAGATCCTTATTTAGCATTGATTGCTGCTGAGGATGAAAAGCAGTGTTTAAAAATTTACACGGAAAACGTTTCAGATGTTGAGGAAGAAGAAATCTTTTACACGGAAATGAGAACAATTGATAAATATGAAGCATTGAAAATGGTTGCAGAAAGTAATATTGAAGATGGTGGGAAACTAGGTGTAGAAGAGGCTTTTAAACAGTTAGAGAATCTCAAAGAAGATGGCGAATTATTGATAATTGACGGCGGTTTGTTATAGGAATGAAAAATTCAGAAGTAGTAACAAAGATATTATACAAGGAGAATCGAAGATACTTTCGGTTCTCTTTTTTTAATAGAAAACGAAGTTGCTGTGGCGGAATAGAAGTCGCTTAAAATAAAGCAGTAGAATCCCCTTATTGTTTTATTTGATTATGCAAGGTGCGAATCCTTGCCAGCAAGTAGGGTTTACGGTAAACGATCCCGCTACCGGTTAGCGAAAACCGTATAGAGATTGAGCGGTAGCATGGCAAGCAACAGCTCTTATACCATTCATAAGCCTACCGTAAAAAGAATGGCAATCTCAAAAAAACAGGAAACTGAGAGGTCGCTCCTTTTAGGTTGGCGTGTAGCATCTGGGATGCAACGGACATGAAGGAAGATAAGAGGTAGGTTCGACTCCTACCACGCCAGTAAGTAGCTTTGCTACGAGAGAAAAAGAATAATAGGAGGAATAACAATGAAAAATTATGATCCAAATATCCGATGGGGCTTGCATACAATCAAAGTAAGTTTCCAACGAGGTGTATACAAAGGATTTGTTACCTTTGTAAAAAGTGGAAATTGTAAAGGGTTAGACGTATTAGGCATAGACGAAGAAGATTTATATGACATGAAATTTAAAGAAAATCCAATCAATTTTAGACTGCTTGGTGAAGATGATAATGGCGATGAATGGTTCGCAATGACTTTGAAGAATGACAAAAAAGATGAATTGTTAGTTGAAGATGTGTGGGAAGAGTTAAGTGAGTACATTGTGAGGATTGAAATTATTGATTTTGAGGAGGAAAAATAGAGGAGCGAGAAAATACTCGCTCCTCTTTTATATATAGAGAGGCTACCCAGCAATGATAACTAGGTAGCCACAGACATAAAATTACTATTAATCTGAGAATAAATTATTTATACCATGAAAAGGGTTACTTATCAAGAAAAAATACCAATGAATAGGAGAATGTGGAATGAAATAAAGTAATATATCTACAAAAAAGAGAGGAGGAAAAAGTATGACTTGTGTACGTGCGCCATGTCGGAGAAATCGTTGTTTGTAAAGAAAAGAATAATAGGAATTAAAAAATATAGTTTACGAGGAGAATGATACATGAAGCAACAAACAGAAGTAAAGAAACGTTTTAAAACATATAAAGCTAAGAAACGCTGGGTAACTGCTCCTATTCTTTTTATAGGTGTGTTAGGAGTTGTAGGATTAGCTACTGATAATGTACAAGCCGCAGAATTAGATTCACAACCAGGAACAACGACGGTGCAACCTGATAACCCCGACCTGCAGTCAGGAAAGGAAACACCTAAAACGGCAGTATCTGAAGAAGCAGCCTTACAAAAAGACACTACTTCTCAACCGACCAAAGTAGAAGAAGTAGCGCCAGAAAATAAAGGTACTGAACAAAGTTCAGCTACCCCAAATGATACCATAAATGCGCAACAACCAACAGCAGAAGCAGAAAAATCAGCACAAGAACAACCAGTAGTAAGCCCTGAAACAGCCAATGAACCTCTAGGGCAGCCAACAGAAGTTGCACCAGCTGAAAATGAAGCCAACAAATCAACGATCATTCCTAAAGAATTTGAAACACCAGACGTTGACAAAGCAGTTGATGAAGCGAAAAAAGATCCGAACATTACTGTCGTTGAAAAACCAGCAGAAGACTTAGGCAACGTTTCTTCTAAAGATTTAGCTGCAAAAGAAAAAGAAGTAGACAAACTACAAAAAGAACAAGCGAAAAAGATTGCCCAACAAGCAGCTGAATTAAAAGCCAAAAATGAAAAAATTGCCAAAGAAAATGCAGAAATTGCAGCAAAAAACAAAGCGGAAAAAGAGCGTTATGAAAAAGAAGTCGCTGAATATAACAAGCATAAGAACGAAAACAGCTATGTCAATGAAGCGATTAGTAAAAACCTAGTGTTTGATCAATCTGTCGTGACGAAAGACACTAAAATTTCGTCGATTAAAGGCGGAAAATTTATCAAAGCAACTGATTTTAATAAAGTAAATGCAGGGGATTCAAAAGATATCTTTACAAAATTACGAAAAGATATGGGTGGGAAAGCTACTGGCAACTTCCAGAATTCCTTTGTAAAAGAGGCAAATCTTGGGTCTAATGGTGGGTATGCGGTTCTTTTAGAAAAAAATAAACCAGTGACAGTGACCTATACAGGACTAAACGCTAGTTATTTAGGACGTAAAATTACAAAAGCAGAATTTGTTTATGAACTACAATCCTCACCAAGTCAAAGTGGTACGTTAAATGCGGTATTTTCAAACGATCCGATTATCACGGCTTTTATTGGTACAAACAGAGTCAATGGTAAGGATGTTAAAACACGCTTAACGATTAAGTTCTTTGATGCGTCAGGTAAAGAAGTACTACCAGATAAAGCTAGTCCATTTGCGTATGCGCTGTCTTCTTTAAATTCAAGTTTAACGAATAAAGGTGGCCATGCGGAATTTGTTTCTGATTTTGGGGCGAACAATGCGTTCAAATACATTAATGGCTCATATGTGAAAAAACAAGCGGATGGAAAATTTTACTCACCGGAAGATATTGACTATGGCACAGGACCTTCTGGATTGAAAAATAGTGATTGGGACGCTGTAGGTCACAAGAATGCGTACTTTGGTTCAGGTGTAGGTCTAGCCAATGGGCGTATTTCCTTTTCTTTTGGTATGACAACAAAAGGAAAAAGTAATGTGCCTGTATCTAGTGCGCAATGGTTTGCTTTTAGTACTAACTTAAATGCAAAATCTGTAACACCGAAGAGACAATTTAATAGTCCTAAAGAACCAGAAAAAGCAACGATTGAATTCAATCGATACAAAGCAAATGTGGTTCCTGTTCTTGTTCCGAATAAAGAAGTCACTGATGGCCAGAAAAATATCAATGATTTAAATTTGAAGCGTGGCGATTCTTTACAATACATTGTGACAGGAGATACGACAGAACTTGCCAAAGTAGATCCAAAAACAGTAACAAAACAAGGGATTCGAGATACCTTTGATGCAGAAAAAGTGACGATTGATTTATCCAAAGTGAAAGTTTATCAAGCAGACGCAAGTCTAAACGAGAAAGACTCAAAAGCTGTTGCTGCAGCAATTAATTCAGGAAGAGCTAAAGACGTGACTGCTTCTTATGATCTTCATTTAGATCAAAACACCGTCACAGCAATGATGAAAACCAACGCAGACGGTTCCATTGTTTTAGCAATGGGGTATAAATATTTACTTGTCTTGCCGTTTGTAGTGAAAAATGTGGAAGGCGATTTTGAAAATACAGCTGTTCAGCTGACAAACGATGGTGAAACGGTAACAAATACAGTGATTAACCATGTGCCAGGTAGTAATCCTTCCAAAGATGTAAAAGCAGATAAAAACGGTACAGTTGGCAGTGTTTCTCTACATGATAAAGATATTCCGTTACAAACAAAAATTTATTATGAAGTGAAATCTTCCGAACGTCCAGCCAACTATGGCGGAATCACAGAAGAATGGGGCATGAATGATGTGTTGGACACGACCCATGATCGTTTCACAGGGAAATGGCACGCTATTACGAACTATGACCTTAAAGTAGGGGACAAAACGTTAAAAGCAGGAACAGATATTTCTGCCTACATTCTTTTAGAAAACAAAGACAATAAAGACTTAACGTTTACGATGAATCAAGCATTATTGGCCGCCTTAAATGAAGGAAGCAATAAAGTAGGTAAACAAGCTTGGTCTGTGTATCTGGAAGTTCAAAGGATTAAAACAGGTGATGTAGAAAACACGCAAACAGAAAACTACAACAAAGAGCTTGTTCGTTCTAATACGGTGGTGACACATACGCCTGATGATCCAAAACCAACTAAAGCCGTTCATAACAAGAAAGGGGAAGATATTAATCATGGAAAAGTGGCTCGTGGTGATGTTCTTTCTTATGAAATGACCTGGGACTTAAAAGGGTACGATAAAGACTTTGCCTTTGATACAGTCGATCTTGCGACAGGAGTTTCCTTCTTCGATGATTACGACGAAACGAAAGTGTCACCAATCAAAGACTTACTTCGTGTCAAAGATTCCAAAGGGGTAGACATTACGAACCAGTTTACAATCTCATGGGACGATGCCAAAGGCACGGTGACAATCTCTGCCAAAGACCCACAAGCCTTTATTCTAGCGTATGGTGGGCAAGAATTGCGTGTAACGCTCCCTACAAAAGTCAAAGCCAATGTTTCTGGGGATGTTTATAATTCAGCGGAACAAAATACATTTGGCCAACGAATTAAAACCAATACCGTTGTCAACCATATTCCAAAAGTGAACCCTAAAAAAGACGTGGTTATTAAAGTCGGTGACAAACAAAG